>Ga0210383_10001622_pt1 | contig 20523 bp, 16 predicted proteins | sample IncBWC14OmetaG_FD_160072 | JGI IMG/M metagenome (GOLD analysis project Ga0210383, IMG submission 160072) | Forest soil microbial communities from Barre Woods Harvard Forest LTER site, Petersham, Massachusetts, United States - Inc-BW-C-14-O ... | reverse complement strand
TGGGCACCGTCATAGGCCTGCACGCTGGTCATGCCCTGCAGCGAAAAAGTCTCGCGAACCAAATTCGGCCGCAAGTTGTCCTGCCCTGTGGCGCCCGTGAAGCCTCCACCTTTAAGCTTGCCCGTCATGCGCATGGATTTGATGGCTTTGATCTTTTCGATCCCGCCTTTGGCTTCAATGTTCTTGTTGACGAGTTCTTCGGCCGTTTGACTGAAGGCTATTAAGCCCGGGCACAAAACCACTATCAGTAGCATTACTGCTTGACGCATGAACGGAACTCCTAGATTTCCTGGAACTTGAAGACCCGGAACGGGACGACACAGTACTCTACGTGGTAGAGGACGTCCTTGCCAAGTCTTGGTGAGCAATAGAGGCGCTCAGCACACGATTTTTCTTCCGAAGAAGCAACAGCCAGGCAGCTTCCTTGTCCGCCGCTCAAAGTCTACGAAGATTTTCGTTGACACTACGAAGTTCTTCGTAGTAGGGTGCTTTCCTATGAGGAAGTCACCTCTGAAACCGACTGCGTCCGAACTCGAAATCTTGCATGTCCTGTGGTCGCGCGGGCCCTCCACCGTGCGCGAAGTCTACGCCACGCTGAACGAAAAACGCCCTTTGGGCTACACCAGCGTGTTGAAGCTGCTGCAGATCATGACGGCGAAAGGCACGGTGCGGCGGCGAGACGAAACCCAGAGGGCGCACGTCTATGAAGCATGCCTGCCGGCGGAGCAAACCAAACGGCAGTTTGCCGGCGATGTGCTGCAGCGAGTATTTGAGGGATCCGCGAGCCAACTCATGATGCACGCGCTGGCCGGGCGGCGGGCTTCGCAAGAAGAAATCGACGAGTTACGGCGCTTGCTGGATAAATATGAAAGGAACCGGCGATGATGAACATTCTGACGAGTTGGCTTTCCCCGAGTCTCACGCATGCCGTGGCTTGGACGCTGCTTCATTTTCTGTGGCAGGGCGCCGCTCTGGCAGCGCTGGCAGCCGCCGCTATGGCTTTCTGCAGCCGTGCTGCCGCGCGCTATGCAATCGCCCTGAGTGTCCTGGTGCTGATGTTCGCCACACCGGTCGCTACTCTTGTCGTTTTCAGCCAGAACGAATCCCATGACGATAGTGCCAGTGCTGCTGTCGGGGGATCGCCGTTGTCAATCGAACTGGCTGGAAATCACGCCGCGGGAGCCGTTGATTCACTTACGCCGAGAGTCCGTCGCAACCTGTCGTCTTGGAATTCGTTTCCCTGGCTCGTTGAAGCCTGGCTCGCGGGAGTGGCTTTCTTCAGCCTGCGGTCGGCTGGCGGTTTCCTCCTCCTGGAGCGGCAGCGCCGCAAACTGTCCACGAATGTGAACGCCCGCGTACTCGAAATGTGCCATATGCTGCAGCGCCGTCTCGGGTTGAAGTGGGCGATCCGTTACTGCGAAGGCGAAGGACTACAGGCCCCAGCAGTGATTGGCTGGTTTCGCCCGGTCGTGTTCCTTCCGCTGCGAGCCCTCACGGGTCTGTCTCAGGAGCAACTCGAATTGGTTGTGGCGCACGAACTGGCCCATATTCAGCGGCTTGATCCCTTCGTGAACGTTTTCCAGGTGGTGGTTGAGGCCTTGCTTTTCTACCATCCTGCGGTTTGGTGGTTAAATCGGCGCATTCGCGCAGAGCGCGAGCACTGTTGTGATGATGTCGCAATCTCGCTCTGCGGCAACGCCGTCGAGTACGCTCGCGCGCTCACGCTAATGGAAGAATGGCGGAGCGTGCCGGTTCTCGCCATGGCAGCCAACCGTGGTCCGCTCACGGAGCGCATTCTCCGCGTGCTCGGGCTGGGGACTCTCGGCGCCGGAATGCGCGGGATCGGAATCACAGGCAGTGTGGTTTGCCTGACCGCGGCGCTGGTCGCCGGAAACGCTCTGGTCGGGATCGCCCACGCACGCCCCGTTCTTTCCGGAATGTCAATGTCGCCACAGGCCGCTCAGGCAGAGCCCGAGAGTCCGCAAGAGCCGAAGCCTTCCCCGGCGCGCCCGGCGAGCAGCGCACAACCGGCGGCCACCGCCAATTCCGCCACGGCCACTTCCTACATCGACGCCATGAAAGCCGCGGGCATGGGCGATCTCACGATCGACGAACTTGTGGCAATGAAGATTCAGGGCGTCACGCCCGAGTATGTCCGCGAGCTTCACGATCAGGGCTTGCATCCCGACGCTGATACTCTTGTCGCCTTCCGGGTGCAAAACGTTACGGCGGCATATATTCACGAGCTGCGCGGGTTAGGGTTTAATCCTGGCCCGGACGAAATCATCGCTTTCAAAGTGCAGAATGTGAACGCAGATTACGTTCGGGGTCTGAAAGAAGTCGGCATTCAACCCAACCCGGATGAGATCATTGCGCTCAAGGTGCAGGGAGTGACTCCAGCCTACATCAAGGAACTTCGTGCCGCAGGTTTGAACCCCGATGCCGACCAGGTCATCGCCATGAAGGTCCAAGGCATCACGCCTGCTTATATACACGATCTTCATGAACTCGGTCTGAAGCCGGATGGCGACGACCTGGTGGGCATGAAGGTTCAAGGCGTCAGTCCGGAATATGTGCGGGAGATCCAGGCCACGGGCCTCAAGCCCGGCGGCGACGACCTGATCGCCATGCGAGTTCAGGGGGTGACGGCGGAGTACATCAAGGCCCTGCAAGTGGCCGGGTTCAAGGTCAACATCGACGATGTGGTCTCCGCCAAAGTACAAGACATCACTCCCGAGTTCATCGAAAAGGTACGCCAGCACGGATTCAAGGACCTCGACCTCGACAAGCTCATCGAACTAAAGCGCCTGAATATTCTGGAACCCCACGCGGACATTTAGAGGAGATGATTCCATGAGACTCCGCCAGACACTGTGTTTTCTAGTATTCGGATTCTGTGTGGTTTTCGGAGCACTCGCGAACCGTGCAGCTGAGACCCGCAGCGGCGACTGGACCCTCGGTAAGTCCGAGGAAGCTGGCAACGTCGAATTCTCGCTGATCGAGCGACACCACGGCGGGATGTCGAGTCATCAGTCCGACTGGCCAGCCAGCGCGTTTCAAGGCGTGGATTTCTCCAAGTCCGGTCGCCAGGATGTGCACTTCACTATTTCTCGCGACGCGGGCAAGATTGACTGCGAAGGCTTTCTCAACGATGGAGAAGGAGCTGGCATTTTCCATTTTCAGGCTGACCCGAACTACCCGCGCGAAATGCAGAGCCTGGGTTTCCCTGTGGACGATGAGAAGCAATTCAGCATGGCGGTGCAGGATGTAAGTCTGGAATTCGCGCGGCAGATGAAGAACGAACACCTCACCGATCTCGACACCGACAAGTTGATCGCGTTCCGCATCTTCAACGTGAATGCGCAGTTCATCGAAGACCTGCGCGGGGCGGGATTGAAAACTTCGGACAGCGACAAGCTGGTGGCGTTCCGCATTCACGGCGTAACCCCGCAGATGATTCGCAGCCTCCACCAGGCCGGCTATTCACCGGACGAAGATACGCTGATTGCGATGAGGATTCACGGTGCAACCCCGGAGTGGATGGACGACCTGAAGAAGCGAGGCTACGATCATATCGACCTGCAACAGCTGATCGCGTTCCGCATTCACGGTGTTTCGCCGGAATTCATCGACAAGCTGCAAGGGCTGGGCTATACCCATCCTGAACCCGACCAGCTGATTGCGATGCGGATTCACAACGTCACGCCGGAATACATCGCCGGGTTACGCACTCGCGGCATGGAAAAGCTATCCATCGACCAGCTGGTAAGCCTCCGCATTCACGGCATCGACTAGTAGCACCGGGCTGTCGCAGTTGGTATCGGGAAGGGCACTGCCTCGGCGCGCTGTCGAAGTGCCCGGCCATTCGGCTTTGTTTCTGAGGTTCTCGGTGGGGCGTAAACACGCCGCGAGAACGAGGCAAGAGAAGGTAAAAAAGCCGCCCTGGTCGGGGCGGCTTTTCTCCAAAAGCGGGGCTTCATCCTAATGTGCGAATGCGATGTTCAACCCCGTGGTGAAAATAATGTCGTTCTTCTTCGACGTGGAAGGCGGGTTCGTCACATAGATGTCGGCGAACTGGTTCTGCCATCCCAGCCATTTGCTAATCTTGGTGACCGTACCAAAATCAAACGTGCCGCGATACTGGCTGGTGTCGCTCAGATCAGGATAGAAGTAAAACTTCTGCGTCACCACCGTGCTGGCGCCGAGCTTTTGCGTCAGCTCCTCGCCCAGAGTGAGAGCGCCGAACTTGTCGGTCTTGCCGTATGAAGTGAAGGTCGGCGGCGTGGTGGGCGGCGTTACCGGGGGGCCATTCGAGTAAGTCTCGTGCGTATAGTTTCCCCCGGCAAAAAAGTCGAGTATCGTCTTGTCCGTTTTGATGGCATGGAGGCCGAGGCCACCGTCGTAGACGGCGCGCAGATCCAGTTCCTGCAGTTGGTTACTCATGAAGTCTGTGCCGACAAAAACGAACATTCGCGCACTGATATTGCGGTCGTAGCGCAGGAGGCCTTCCACCAGATTGGCGATCGTGGTCGGCACCGCTCCCGGGGCATTGTTCGCGGTGTAGACTGAGCTCGCGGAGAGCGTGATTTTGTCGTGAATCGTGAGATGGGCGGCATTGAACGCAAGGGCCAGGTTCTCCGTCTCGCTGTTACCGCGGGCCAGAGAGAAGCCTACGTTGGCGCCTCCGGTCCACCCGTGCCTCAGTGTAGGATGCATTGACTTGTCATAAGCGGTCTGTTCCGCGTCGTTGCGAATCACCGTGACTTCTTCCTTGGGCGCTTCGACGGTGCCGCTCGTTTTGGTCGCGATCTCCAGTTTGCCGTCACTGGTCGTAACCGTGCCGACCGCGGTCTTTCCGCCCTTCAGGTCCACGTGCAATTCCTGGTCGGTCGTAATTTGATCGATCGCCGCAAACTGGATGGTCACGTCCCCCGCAAACTCGGTGTGCAACACCACCGTCTTGCCATCTGACTTCACAATCTTCCCGGTCAGATGGTCACCGTTTTTCAAAGTGATCTGGTCAGCCAGCATCAGGGCTGACGAAATCAGCATAAACACAACGACGCACTGCATCTTACGCAACACAGACTGATCCTCCATGGGATAAAAGATAATGTCGTATGCGAGCTAAATCGTAACGATCCGAAATTCGAGACAACCATTGGGGCCCGGGTCCGCCAAGTATTCAGCGAACGGGAAAAAACACAGGTAACCAGACGAAAGTGGCAGAGACTTACCAGAGGGCACTACTCAGGCACGGCGCCAACGCACGCCTAAAACCCACGACGGGAACCCCTACGCGGGACCCGGTCAGCTCTTTGTTTCGGGTTTCTTGCTCTGATCGGTGGAAGCCTGCGTGGGCGGTTGATCTTTCATGCCATCTTTCAGGGCACGAATCCCCTCACCCAGACCTTTTCCGAGTTCAGGCAGTTTCTTTGGGCCGAACACCAGCAGGGCAATGAAAAAAATAACCAGCAGGTGCATCGGTTGAAATAGACCTTCTAACATTTCGAAGCCTCCAGCAACGGCACCTTACAGCGTACGGAAGGATGGGGCGGAAGTCAATGCAATGCCGTTGTCCGTCTTAGGCACGCGTTGGACTGCCCGCAAAACCTTGTGCCAGTTCGGTTTAGCGTCTTCCGACAGACCATTGTCCAATAGCCTCTTGTGAGCGTTGTCCCAGCTTGTTACCTCCGTGACCTTACCGAAAACGATGCCGCCGGGCTATGTTTTGGAAGGCTGTCTTACGGTAGGCACTTCTCTCAAACGACGCGACCGGCAGGCCAATCACGGGGTTAGGGAGTCTGGTGAAACTCAAGTTTGCGGTGCTTCTTGCTTTCCTGGGTCTGGCAATCTTCTGCGCTGCCGATTCCGCCGACGTCAAGCCGCTGAGCACCAACAAGGCGCTCACGACCACTGAACTCGTGGCCTGGTTGACTGGAGGTATTTCCAACAGCCGTCTGGTGCGGTTAGTCGGCGACCGCGGGCTGACCACCGCTCCGGGAAAAGACGAACTGCGCCAGTTGCAGTCGGCTGGGGCCGATGAGAATCTTCTTCGTGTTGTTGGTTCCGTCAAGACTCCGTCTGGCTCCGCGGTCGCTCCAATCCCGCCAGCCCTGCTAAAAGCGGCTACCGCCGCAGTCCGGCAGAATTATCACGAAGCGGAATTGCAATTGCGAGAAGCTTTGCGCGACGACCCGCGGAACAGCGCTCTGCACTTCGCTCTCAGCACGATGCTTCGTCAGCAGGATCAATGGGACGATGCCTTCGACGAGATCGCGCAATCGCTGCAACTGAAACCGGATTTTCCCGAGAACCACGGCAGCCTCTCCTACATTTTCTACCGCATGGACGACGGCCAGAACGCGGTCGCCGAAGCGCGCACCGCGTTGAGCATGGACCCGGAGAACTCTGAGGCTTATCAATACCTGGGCCTGGGCTTTTACTCCAGTGGCGAATATAGCGCTGCAGTCCATGCGTTTGCGCAGTCTCTGTTACGCGACCCTGAGAACGCCGACAGTTATTACGATATGGGCATTGCCCTGCACGCCGCCGGCAACCTGGCGGCCGCGTTGGCAGCCTATGAGAGGGCCATCGGCCTTCGTCCAGACTTCTGGGAGGCGCATTCCAATTTAGCGTTGACCCTGCACGAAGAGGGCAAGCTTGATCAGGCTGTAGTGGAATATCGCGCGGCCAAGAAATTGGCTCCGGCAGAAGCCTCCGTCCGCAACAATCTGGGCAACACGTATTGCGATCAGGGCAAGTTCGACGAGGCGATCACCGAGCTGCGCGAGCTCTACAAGCAGCACCCGGAATGGCAGGAGGGGCACGGCTGCCTGGCCAGCGCGCTCATGGCGAAGAAAGACTACGAGAGTGCGGTCGCAGAACTGCAGCTGGCGTTGCAGCTGAATCCTTCGGGTGCCACCGAACACCGCGTTCTGGGTCAAGCCCTTATGCTGGATGGCAAACCGGAAGAGGCGCTGCGCGAATTTCGCCTGTCGGTTTCCCTCAACCCTGATTCCGACGTGGCCCATCACTACCTGGGCACAGTACTGTTCGAGCAGCAGCAGTTGCAGGCCGCGGAAAGAGAATTCCGTGAAGCCCTGCGGCTAAAGCCGTCCGCCGACAATCACTATTCGCTGGCAGCGTGCCTGATGAGCCTTGATCGCTACGAAGAGGCTCTCTCCGAGCTGGACCTGGCTGCCCGGCTCGATCCCGAACGCACTCTTTACCGCGCTCGCCGCGAAGAGCTTCTCAAGCTGATGAAAGCCACGAACAGCGCCCGGTAGAGGATCGCCGGCCGCGCACGAGTCGGACGTGTCCCACAGGCCAATACCTCCGTATGTACTGCTGGTGTTTCGGGCTGGCCCAAAATCTGCCTACACTAATAGAAGATTTCCGGAGATGCAGGATGGAAGCAACACGGTCCCAGCACGCAGCGGTTGGCGCGCGCCCACAACATGCAGTCGTGCGTGGAAATGATGCCAGCAGCCTCAATCCGGCAGCCTTGACCAATGGGCCCGCTGCGGTTGTCGGCAAGTCCTCCGCGTACGGACTACCCTGCGCCACTTGTCACCTCTACTACCCAGCCGATCTTGACGCTTGCCCCACGTGCCAGGGCAAGGAGCGTGTCGCCCCGGTCATGCGAATTGCAGCCGGCCAAGTACCCCAGGGCAGCACTGAGACTGCACCGCCTCGCAAGGAAGATGTGGCACAAACTGGCAAGAGCCCAAAACAAGCTGGCACGGACTTGGACGAGGAGCGCGAGCAATTTCTTCGTGAATTCAAATCTGAGCTGGTTGCGGTGCATGCCGAGGCCACCAACGCGCCAGCGTACACCTGCAAACTCGAACACAACCATCCCGCCGGGTTGCAACCTGCCGAGATTTGCCAATCCTGCCATGAGCTCCTGCAGGGTCGCCTGGACGTTTGCGAGGCGGCTTTACACATGGACCTGAAAGAAGCCGCGCAGATTATTTACGATGCGGTGTGGGCTGATCCTTCCGACCCGAGCAAGACCTACCGCAACGCTGCCAGCGCCCTGCTCACCGAGTTGCGCAAGCGTGCAGGCATGAATGCTGTGCGTGGCCCGTTCCATCCCATGGCTCACTGAAATACATCTTGAGTCCAGTATCTGTGCACGCAGACTAGCCTGAAACCCACCGGCTAATGAGCCGCGGGCGTGGGTGCCGTCATCAAGCTCACAAACATTCTGTAGAACTTCTCGGCGTTTAGATCCACCTGGATTTCGACCGGCTGCGCGTCCAGTTTCGGTTTGTCTTTGTCGCTCCAGGTCAGAGTGTTTCCGTATCCCGCTCCTTTGTCGAGGTCCACTGCCATGTAGCGAATCTCGCTCTTTGTGATCAGAGTAGGGTCGATCCACGCTGCAGCCGCAAGTTCGTCCCACATGATGTCGGCGCCGGGCCAGAACTGGGCAAAATGCGAAAGATAATGGGCGAGCGGAGTGCCGCTGGCTTCGATCTCTTTGATCATGGCAGGCGTTAGTTGAGTCTTAATGGAAATGTCCGTGGGCGTGCAGACAATCTTTTTCCAGCGCTCACGAAGCACGATCTGCGCCGCCTCCGGATCAAACCAGAAATTGAATTCGTGACGCGGATTGCTGGCGAACTCCGGGTTGTCGGTCCTGGGACTCAGGCTTCCGCCCATAAACACAAGTTCCTGCACCAGTTCTGCAAACTGCGCATCGATCGAGATCGCGAGCGCCAGGTTCGTCATGGGGCCGCCTTCGTAGATGGTCACCTCGTGGGGATATTTGTGCACCATGCGGACCAGAAAATGTGCGGCGTCTTCGTCCGCAGGCTTCGTCGTAGGTTTGCCCTCGGGAAGTTCCGGCACGACAAAAGGCTCATGCCACCAGCGGTCGTCCCACGCGCCCGCGTAGGCGACTTTTCCGTAACGCCGTTGCCAGAGTTGGGCTTCCTCACGGCTGCGGACGAGGGGGAACGCCGCTCCGGGCACAACCGGGATGTCGGTCCGGCCGATAATTTCCAGCAATCGAAGCGTATGCGCCACTTCCTCATCGCGCCACTGATCTCCACTCACCACCGTGATCCCCAACACCTCCACCTGCGGCGATTGAATCAGTACGAGCAGCGTCTGCATGTTGCTGCCGCCAGGCCCGGAACAGTCTTCGTTGATGATTATCTTGCGTCGCGGCTGGGCGAAGCAGAGCGTGGCGGTCAGGCAGTAGGCGATTAAGACTAAGGATTTCTTGGTCGGCAAGGCTAATCTTTCACGAAGTGTGTTCGTTTCCGCGAGACAAAGGGCAGAACGGGTGGTGCCCGTCTGCCCCGGAAGTTAGTCACGCAACGCTCTAGAACGCGAGCCTGAGTGCAAATTGAATCAAGCGAGGATTGTTCACGGTGTTATTGATGACGCCGAAGCTCGAGGGCGTGTTGATGTCTTGCTGTCCGCTATCACCCAACCCCGACAAGTAGAACTGCGGATGGTTGAAAATGTTAAAGAACTCGGCCCGGAACTGCAAATTCATACCTTCACGGAGCGAAAGCGGAAAATTCTTGATGACGGAGAAATCGGTGTTGACGAAACGTGGGCCGTAGACGGGTGCACGCGCGGCGGTGCCGAGTTCTCCTGCAGGTGCCTGTTCAAAGGCACAGGGATTAAACCAATGCTGGTGAGTGTGAATCTGCGTGGGGCAGTTGGTGCCCCCAGGTTCAGGACCAGCCTTATTCGGATCGCCCACTTGGTTCGGACGCTGGAGCGTAAATCCGTTGTAGGAGAAGAAGGTTCCGGATTCATCAGCGCTGTCGACGACAAATAGCGGGAATCCGGATGTGGCTCTCTCGATCAGATCCAGGTGCCAATTTCCGAGCAGAGCATTCGTCGCGCCATTCCAGTTCCCTCCAAAGTGCTTGCCTTTGCCAAAAGGTAGATCGTAAAGGACACTGGCGGTAAAGCTGTCATCTAGATTCAGCTGGGAGAGACCCCAGTCAAGTTTCTTCGTTCCGGGCAGTGGCCAATAGATGGCGCCAGGGTTCGTGCCAAGGCCATCAGGCATACCCGAGTCAAAGGTGCGGGACCAGGTGTAGCCCAGCAGCGCGTAGAGGCCGTGGCGCGTACTCTTGGTCTCAGCCTTGACTTCAAGAGAGTCATAGCGGGCATTACCCACGCTGTTGTTGCTGTTAACGCTTTGAAAGGGGTTCGCGAACGGGAAATAACCTAAGCCACAGCCCACCGTGTAGCCCGGCACTGGAGCAAAGCCGTTGGGGCAGGCATTCGGATCATTTAGGTTTTCGTTCTCCTGACTGACCAATATGTGGTCGCTGCGAGAGCCAGCGTACCCGACGGTTAACACAACATTTCCTGGCAACAGCCGCTCAACATTGAGATTGAACTGCTGGATCATTCCCTGCTTGAAATTAAGGTTTGCGGATTGAATGCTCCCGGTATAACAGCCCGGGCTTACTGGCGCCGTAAGGATTCCGGCTGGCGGACATGCAGGATTCGTCGGCGCAATCTGCTGGAATCCATACGAGAGACCGCAGCCTGGGGCGCCAAATGGGTTGCACAAGCCAGTCGAAGAGAAAAATGGAGTCAATAGCACATTCGGAAAGTTATCGGGATCAATTTCCGCATAATACGGGGGGTTCTGCCATAGCCCCTGCCCGCCTTGGTTCCAGGCTGAATCGTGGAAAATCGCATACCCGGCACGGAGAACGGTTTTGTCGCTGCCCATCGGCTTCCACGAGAAACCAATGCGCGGTTCGAGTGCAGTTTTGTCGAACTGAATGCCAACGCGACCATCGGTAGTGATGCAGTTTGTGCATCCGCTCAAGGCCGGGCTATTTTTCGGGACATACCACTTGAGGTTTTGAATGTTGTAGTTCGACTGCCGATTCTGGGCTTCAGTTTCGGGAGTGGCCAGGGACCACGCGAGCCCGATATTCACGGTCAGATTCTTGGTCATGCGCCAGTCATCCTGAACGAAAGGGCGCACCAGTTTCCAGCGGCGACCGGTAGTAGCCCCGAGGAACGTTTGATCGTGTGCGGCAAAAACTCCCATGCTGCCCAGCAGCAGGTCGGCAATGTCATCACCGGTTCCCAATCCCGCCTCGACGACATAGCCATCCTGGAATGCATTGTTTCTTACGTTCATTTGGTTCGCTCGAAAAACCAAACCGACGCGGATATTGTGTTTGCCCCGAATCAAGTCGAGCGTATCGGAGAGCGAGTAGACGTTCGTTCCACCCTGGTAAGGGGAATAGCCGCGGTCTCCGACCGAGAAGTAACTCGACATCTGGAACGACGTCAGGCCACAGCTTTCACAGTCTTTGGTCGACTGATTCAAACTCCCGGGGTAGCCGGTGATGGCGTCGCACTGCGCTCCCAGATCAGCGCCGGGAATACCGAGGTTCGCGGCTTCGCAACTGCCGGTGCCATACGAAAGAATGTGATTGAAAATCCGGCTGTAGCCGGCGGTGAACTGGTTGATCAGGTTCGGTGAAAAGATGTGGGTTTCCGTGACTACCGCATTGCGTCCATGATTATTGATGTACTGGTTGCTGCCGAAGGCGTTGGCTTCGGACCAGGTCGGAGAACCTCCAGGAACAAAGTTCGTGGCCTGATCATAGCTGAAGCGCGCAAACGCGGAATCCTTGTTGGAGAAATTGTGATCGAGGCGAACATCCCAGGTTCCTTCGTTGAGTTTGCGCACGGGCTGGTTGACGTAGTTGTAGCCAGTTGCGTTCGGAGCATTCGGAGCAGGATACAGCTGGACTACCTTTGCTCCAATGCTATTGATCAGGGCCTTTGGAATCACGTTGCAAGTCGTGCCAGGGCTTTGGCTCCCATCCGCAAGCACGGGCTCGGGAGTGGTGCCGGATGAGCACTGAAAGGTCCCAGGTTCTCCTGTAATTCCGTTTTGGTTCGCATACGGGTTCACAAGTGATATGCCCAGCGGGTTGATGGTGAAATCGTAATCGCCATTCGCATCCGGAGTGGTCATGGCGGCGTTTGGGACATAACCCGTGAAGGTTACGCCTTCCCGCTGCATCTTGGCCTGATAGTCCGCGAAGAAGAAGGTCTTATCGGTCTTGATGGGGCCGCCCAGCGATCCGCCAAATTGGTTCAGGTTGAATTTTTGGGCAGACGTGGAGAAGTAAGGGCTGGCATCGAGCTTGGTATTGCGGAAGTACTCGAATAACGAGCCGTGAAATTTGTTAGATCCTGATTTCGTGGTCACCAATACGGTTGGCCCGGCGCGTTCTCCGTATTCAGCCGAATAGTTATAGGTCAGCACCTTGAATTCCTGGATGTCGTCAATGTCCGGAAAGATCGCGATCCCACCTTCATCGAGCTGATTGTTATCGTTGCCGTCGAGTAGCCAATCGGTTTCCTGTTCGCGCGATCCGCCGACTGAAAGCGAAAAAGATCCGCGCGTAGCGGCTTCACTACTGGCGGCATTCGTGAAAAAACTGACTGGACTAGTCGACGCGGTCGTTCCTGGAGCCAGCGTCGCCAGTTGCACGAAATTCCGTCCATTTAAGGGAAGGTCGGCTACCTGCTCTGCTGTGATGACTTGGCCCAACGTTGCATTCGTGGTTTCAACGGCAACTTCCGTCGCATTCACTTCCACGGCAGTCGTGACCGATGCGGGCACGACTGCGAAATCCAGCTCACGATGCTCATCGATCTGCAGACGGACGTCTTTCTGCTCCGCGGGTCCGAACCCCTGTGCATCGACTCGAATGGTGTAGAACGCGACGGGTAACAAAGGGATCAGATAATGCCCGGAGTCGTCGGTCTTCGCCTCGCGCGACAGGCCGGTGCCTTGCGAAGTAGCCTTCACAGTTGCCCCTGACACGACCGCGCCTGCTTTGTCGGAAACTGTGCCGGAAAAACTTCCGGTTGCCTGGCCGTAGAGGAGTGGACAGAGTGAGAAGACCAGGAAGCAGTAACCACCGCAGAGCAGCGCCTTCTTGTTCAGCATTCGAACCCCTTTCGGCGGCCCTCAACCGAACGAAAAAGTTTCCCCTGATCTTGAAAGTTGAAAGCTTTAGCCGTAGAAGGGCCTTATAAATGGCCCGCTATTCGGAAGTCAAGATTTTTCGCCTGAAGACAGACGCTCCTCGCAGCGATCTTTTCATATCGACGCATGAAAGAATTGCGGTTGACTTATTCGGAACCGGCGGATTCGTGACACACATGCAGTCAAATGCCAAGCGCAGCACGCACTTGCACTCATATATCGTAAGCAGCCACAGTGAGTTGTGAGTGTTAAGACAACTTCAAATGGAACCAGTCCCGGATCGGGATTTCCATTCGGCATCGAAACGCTGGCGATCATAAAAAGACTTCTGCGTTCCCACTCCGGTGGTCGAGAGTCCCGCGTACAAATTGGCGCGCCGCACCGCCTCTTGTTCTGGTATGCCCTCTGCAAGAAACACGGCAAAGCTGCCAATGAAGGCATCGCCCGCACCCGTGCTGTCGATACTCTTCACAGGAAAAGCGGGCACGTGTTCGCTGCTATGAATGCCTGCGAGAAGGCAGCCCTTGGAGCCGAGCGTGATGATGACTCGGCGAATGCCGCCATTGACCAGCTCCCCGGCACATTGTTTTGCGTCATCGACGCCGTGCACGGCGATTCCAGTAATCGTCTCAGCCTCGCTTTCGTTGGGCACGAAGTAGTCGAGGTTCGCCAATGCCAACAGGTCAACCTGCTGTGCCGGCGCAGGATTCACGATGCAGCGAACGCCGTGCTTGCGCGCGAACGCGACCGTGTAATAAACAGTCTCGAGCGGAATTTCAAACTGCAGCACGATGCAGTCGGCGGTTTTCAGTGTTTCCGCGGCGGCGTCCACATCGGCTGGCTTCAGTGCATCATTCGCTCCCTTGACGACCAGGATGCGGTTTTGTCCACTGGGATCGACGAAGATAGGCGCGACGCCACTCGATAGTCCCTCGACCTGCTTGACGTGCGTCGCATCAATACCAAGCTTCTTGAAGTTCTCAATCGTGGCCGGACCGAACAGGTCGCTTCCCACGCGCGCCACCATGAACACTTCCGCCCCGCATAACCGCGCCGCGACCGCCTGGTTCGCACCTTTGCCGCCGAAGCCGAGGTCGAACTTCTGCCCGAATATGGTTTCGCCGGGTTTCGGGAACCGATTCGTAAAGGTCGTCAGGTCGACGTTGGCGCTGCCAATCACTGCGATGCGAGGTCGCTTTGCCATAATGTTCCGTGCAGGAAATTTTTTGTGCAGAGATCTTCGCACAGAAGGTCGTTAGGAACGCCCGAGTCTATTAAGCGATCTGAATCGTGTCAACGCCAGATTTGTGAGGCGCGCCATAGCCGCTGTGCAGAGATCGTCGACCCATTACGGAAATCTCCATCGCCTTTATCCTGTCGCCTTTATCCTTGACACGATTTCGGTTGCAACGCTAGGCTACCTCGCTGCTTCAGCCCTGAATACAACCAGGGCTGAATACAAATAGAATGCTAATCGATTCACCCCGGCCTTTCGCGGACTGACAAGCTGCCAAATTAAGGAGCCACGATGTTTACGCCACCGAATTTTACAGTCGCGCTGTTGATGACGGTCGCCAGCGCGGTCTGCTGGGGATCGTGGGCCAATACATTCAAGGGCGTGAAGAATTATCGCTTTGAACTTTTTTATTGGGATTATGCGGTTGGCATTTTTCTGATTTCGCTGGTGGGCGCGCTCACGCTGGGCAGTACGGGACACGACTCGACGAGTTTTCTGAACAACGTTCGTTCCGCCGATAATTCAAACATTCTATGGACGATGGTGGGTGGGGCGATTTTCAATCTGGCAAACCTTCTGCTGGTGGCTGCGATTGACATGGCCGGGCTGGCGGTGGCGTTGCCGGTTTCGATTGGAATCGCGCTGGTCGTGGGCACCATGCTGAGCTATATCCTGCAGCCGAAAGGGAATCTGCTGTTCATGGCGGCCGGCGTGGCGTGTGCGCTGATCGCCGTGATTCTCGATGGCAAGGCATTTGGCAGTCTGGGGTCGGAGCGCTCGGCCTCGCGCAAGAGCATCATCATCTGCGTTGTTTCGGGCGTGCTGATGGGGCTATGGAATCCCTTCGTCGCCTACGGCGCGACCCGCGGGAATGCGCTGACGCCGTACAGTTCCGTGGTATTTCTCACGCTAGGCGCGCTGCTCTCATGTTTCCTCTGGAATCTGTATTTCATGAAGAAGCCGCTGGCGGGCGAGCCCGTGGGCTTCGGCGGATTTTTCACCGGTCCGCCCTCGGGACATTTGCTCGGGCTGCTCGGCGGAATTATTTGGGGCACTGGGACCATGTGCAACGTGGTGGCCGGCGGGACAGCCGGCTTCGCGCTATCGTATGCCATCGGGCAGTCGGCGCCGATGGTCGGAGCGCTGTGGGGCGTTTTTGCGTGGAAGGAATTTGCCGGGGCGGGATCGAGGGCTAAAATATTTCTGGTGCTGATGTTTGTGTTTTATGGGCTGGCGATTCTGCTGCTAACCCACGCCAGCAGCTAAAATCCTCGCCCATGACGCAGCTTGGGCGAGCGAACTCGAAGGGGCCGCCCAAGGAAGGGAGGTTCTACCTGGAGGCAGCGGTTGCGCTGCCCCCCCGACGAGGCGTCCGAGGCTCCACAAATCGAAGTTTCCGGCATCTATTTGCCTTTGATGCGGCTGATGAATAGCTGCAGAAATCGATCAGCATCCGAAGCCACGCACACTCTAGCATTCGCGTTCAGATAATCGTAGCCTTCGATCACATAGTGGTCACCGTGCAGCACGTTCTTTTCATTCGCTCCCATGCGATTTGCGACGGTTTCTCCGCGCGTGAATTCGCCTTTGGTTTCGACATCGACATGCATCTCTTTCAGCGTGACCAGAGTCGGATCAACGACTGTTCCCACAGCGAGCGGGTCGTACATGGCCGCGCCGGGGTATCCATTTTTCTCAGCGCGCGACAAATAGAACTCTCCTAACTTAGAAACAAAATCGTTTTCCGGTCCGTGCGTGGATTGAATCTGCGCAAGTTGCTTGCGCGTCATCAGGGTCCTCTCTCCGATGTCGGATCCGACCATGGTCACGATCCAACCGGCGTTAAACACAATCGCGGCTGCCTCGGGGTCGTTGTAAATGTTTGCTTCGGCAGCTCCGTTTACATTTCCGCCGCTGATCGATCCGCCCATGATCACAATGTCTTTTACTAAAGTCGTAATCGAAGGATCTTTGGAAACCGCCAGCGCGATGTTGGTCAGGGGGCCGACGGGAATAAGTGTGATCTCATGAGGATACTTATGGACCAACTCGATAATGAGGTCCGGCCCGAATCTCGGATCGGCTTTGCACTTCGAGGCAGGTAACTCGATGTTGGCCAGTCCGTTCTGTCCGTGCCAATACTCCGCGGTAATCAACTTCTGATTCAGGGGATGCTGCGCTCCACCAGCAACTGCAACGTCGCATCGGCCTGCTAGTGAAACGAGCTTCAGCGCATTTTCCAGGCCCTGCGCGGCCACAACGTTCCCCGGCACTACGGTCAGCGCCTCCACTTTGAGTTCGGGCGAATTCAGCGCCAGAAGAATCGCCAGCGCGTCGTCAGTGCCCGGATCGGTGTCGATGATCACGCGCCGCGCGGAAGGCTGGGCAAATGCGCCGCTCGGAGCGAGAGCCGCGAACAAAACAACGATCGAAGTGAAGGAGAGCAGTTTCATCTGAGGAGGTCCTTTATAGCAGCATGCCCGCGATTGAAGCCGACATCAGGTTGGCCATCGTCCCCGCGAGCATGGCGCGCACACCGAGGCGCGCCAGTTCGCCGCGTTTGTTCGGAGCCAGCGCACCGATGCCCCCAATCTGAATTCCAATTGAACTGAGATTTGCAAAACCGCATAGTGCAAACGTGGCGATGGTGAACGAGCGCGGATCGAGCGTCGCTTTCATGGGCCCGAGCGTTTTGAATGCGACCAGTTCGTTCAGGACCATGCGGATCCCGAGCAAGTTTCCTACCGCGAGGCAATCGGGCTTCGGGATTCCGATTACCCACGCCACGGGAGCGAAGAGCACGCCGAGAATACTTTCTATACTGGAGGGGAACCAGGAAATGCCGATGTGAGCGAGGCCGTTGTGAATTCCGCCCATGATGCCATCGGCCAAGGCGATGAGGGCGAGGAATGCGATCAACATCGCTCCGATGTTGAGTGCCATATGGAGGCCGTCGCTAGTGCCCCGGGCGATGGCGCCGAGGAGATTATCTTTTTCCTTCCCATCTTCTTCGGGCATTACAACGCGCCCGGCGGTCTTGGGCTGTTCAGTTTCGGGGACGAGCATCTTCGAAACCAGAATGGTTCCGGGCGCAGTCATGATAACGGCGCTGAGCACGTGGCGCGGTTCAGCGCCGAAGGCGAAGTACGCAGCCATGATGGAACCGGAGACGTGCGCCATCCCGCTGGTCATCACCGTCATCAGTTCGGAGCGAGTGAGATCGGGCAAAAACGGTCGGATGGTAACCGGCGCTTCGGTCTGGCCCATGAAGATGCTGGCCGCGACGTTAAGCGACTCGGCGCCGCTGGCGCCCATGATGCGCGTCATGAGCCAGGCCGCGATGCGGATGATGATCTGCATGATGCCGAAGTAGTACAGGATGGCGAAGAACGCGCAGATGAAGATGACGACGGGAAGCACCTGAAACGCAAAAACGAAGCCAATGTTGGAACTCTTTTTCCCCAGCTCACCGAAAACAAATTCCGAACCCACGAAGGCGTAGTTGAGCACGCGCTGGGCAGCGTCGCCGACGGCCTGGAACATGCGGCGGCCGTAGTCGATGCGCAGCACGAACACGGCAAACACGATCTGCAGGCTCAAGCCCCAGGCGACCGTTTTTATGCGAATCGCGCGCCGGTCGGTGGAGAAAGCAAAAGCCAAGCCCAGCATCGTCAACAGGCCGAGAATTCCCGTGAAACGTCCCATTCAGTTTTCTCCTGGCTGCCCAATCACTTCCCGATGACCTGATGAATCAGCGGCCTCTTCTCGATCGGTGGTGAATCGCTGATCCGGCAGCTCTCTTCCAGCAATTGCTGCGCGCCCGCAACTCGCGATTCGGAATTGTAGTGGATGGTGGCAAATGGTTCTCCGGCGGTAACCAGGTCGCCGACTTTCCGATGCAGCACAATTCCCACCGCCGGATCGACCGAATCTTCCTTGCGTTCGCGTCCACCCCCGAGAATCACGCAGGCGGTGCCGATCTGTTCGCACTGCAGGGAAGAGATGTATCCACTCTTCGCGCACAAGACTTGCCGCGAGTGCTGCGCCTGCGGCAAGCCCTTCGGGTCATCGATCACTCGCGGATCTCCACCCTGCAGCTCCACCATCTGGCGAAACCGTTCCAGAGCTTGCCCCGACGAAATCAATTTCGCGCTCTCCTGCTTTCCATCTGAAACCGTTTTCGAAACTCCACCTAGATGCAACATCCATCCTGCTAGCTCCAAGCAGAGGTCGCGTAAGTCTTCTGGTCCATCCCCGCGCAGAATGTCCACAACCTCGACCACTTCCAGCGCGTTGCCGATCATATTTCCCAGTGGCTGATCCATGTCCGTGATCAGCGCGACCGTTCGTTTGCCCATGCGCTCACCGGTTTCCACCATGAGTTCGGCCAGGAACGCCGCATCTTTTTCGCTCTTCATAAACGCGCCGGAGCCGGTCTTCACGTCAAGCACCAGCGCGTCAATTCCTTCAGCCAGCTTCTTGCTCATGATGGAAGCGCAAATCAGGTAAGGACTTTCGACTGTCCCGGTCACATCGCGCAGCGCGTAGAGCTTGCGGTCGGCCGGTGCGATCTCCGCAGTTTGCCCAATCATCGCGCAGCCGCACACTTCAAGCACTCGCCGGAACTCTGGCACCGGCAGATTCACGTTGAACCCGGGAATCGCCTCCAGTTTGTCGAGAGTGCCGCCGGTGTGTCCGAGTCCGCGTCCGCTGATCATTGGAACCGTCACGCCTGCCACGGCCGCAAGCGGCGCCAATACAAGGGAAGTCTTGTCGCCCACTCCGCCGGTGGAATGCTTGTCCACCTTTTTTGCCGTAATCGCCGAAAGGTCCAACACCTCGCCCGAATGCAGCATTGCATCTGTCAACGCTGCGGTTTCTCCCCGCGTCATGCCACGCACCACTACCGCCATCAGCCACGCTGAAACTTGATAGTCGGGAATCGAACCCTGCGTATAGGACGCAATCAATGAGTCGATTTCGAACCGCGATAACTCACCGCCGTCCCGCTTCTTGCGAATGACGTCGATCGCGCGGAATGTCTGAGCGGAGGCCGTAGAGTGACTCACGAAAGGCGAAATCCTTCCGGAAGAAGTTCGGTGATGTGAGCTTGCTTCGGGCCACGAGCGCCCTTGAAGAACACGACTGCGTTGGGACCGAACTCATAGATAACCTGGCGGCAGGCTCCGCAAGGAGAGCAGGCAACGCCGTGGTCGTTGGTTACGGCGACCGCGCGAATCTCAATCTTCGGCCCCAGCTTCGCCACTGCAGAAAAAATTGCCGTCCGCTCAGCGCAGTTAGTCATCCCATAAGAAGCGTTCTCCACGTTGCAGCCGGAGATAACTTTACCGTCCGACAACAGGATCGCCGCGCCCACGCGAAAGTTGGAGTAGGGTGCGTGAGCGTTCTTCATCGCTTTCTGTGCGGCGCGCTCTAGCTGCTTGCGAGTCGCGGGGGCGAGAGTTTTCTTAGGCATGACTTCCTTCGGACCGGAGACCGGAACTCAATCACAGGAGCGAATAAATTGTGCGCCATTGTAAACCCTGTCGCCGGAGCCGCATGGCATTTTTGCCAGCGTCGCGCAAGGGTCACTTCAATTTCCATTTGGACACCCCATTTCGCGAAGCCTGCCGTACAATTACAACCGAGCGAAGCGCGTGCGGACCATCCGCGCGCCTCTCAAAGGTAAAGTCGTCAATGTCTGTGGATCACGAACTTCCCGCGATGGCCCACGAACCTAAGCATGGATCGCGCGGCGACGACACCGACCACCCTGCAGGCACGATCGTAACCATTTCCGGACGCTCCCTTCAGCCCAACTCCGGCATCCCTCTCGACCTGCATTGGGTGCGCGAAATGCAAGCCAACACCAGCGCCATCGAACGCCGTGTCCAGTCCCAGGTCGCGCGCCGATCGGTCAAGAAGGAATGGCAGGCCGCCTGGCTGTTACGCGCCATTACGTGCATGGATTTGACCACGCTTTCTGGCGACGACACCGACGACCGAGTCCGCCGCCTGTGTGCGAAGGCCCAGCGGCCCATCCAGAGTGATCTTGTGCTCAAGTTAGGTATCGAAGAACTCGACGTGAAAGTCGCCGCTGTCTGCGTCTATCACACCTTCATCGAAACCGCTCTGCGCGCTCTGGAGGGGAGTGGGGTGCGCGTTGCCGCCGTCTCCACGGGCTTTCCGGCGGGTCTGTCGCCGCTGGCGGAGCGTGTCGCGGAAATTCGCCGCTCCGTGGAAGCGGGTGCGCACGAGATCGATGTCGTGATTACGC
>Ga0210383_10001620_pt1 | contig 20544 bp, 24 predicted proteins | sample IncBWC14OmetaG_FD_160072 | JGI IMG/M metagenome (GOLD analysis project Ga0210383, IMG submission 160072) | Forest soil microbial communities from Barre Woods Harvard Forest LTER site, Petersham, Massachusetts, United States - Inc-BW-C-14-O ... | reverse complement strand
TGTGCAGCGACTTTTTTCGATGTTTCCCACGGGAAGCGCCGGTATTGCCTTGGGCATTTTGCGGTCTGTCGTCGCAGTCACAGTTCTCGTCAATGCGGCAGTATGTTTGCCAACTGGCTCCAACCACATAGTCAGAGGAATTGCAGTACTAGTGGCACTGTGCTTATTTCTTGGTTTTTTGACACCGTACTGCGCAGCCGTGTCTTGCTTCCTGGAATTGGTACTTCTCGTCACGACTGATACTTCAAATAGACTTCAACTCGGGCTGTCGGCGTTAACAGCCGCTTCCGCCATCGGACTCGGACCTGGAGCCTACTCGGTAGATGCTCGGTTGTTTGGACGAAAACTGATCAAAATACCGCCAGGGCGAAACCCACCCAAGGCCAGTTGAAGCCAGAGGCACATGCCCGCATTCGGAATTCGTCAGCTTGGTCTTCGGATCACGCGAATGGGGAAGATATCTTGTAGGGAGATATGATGTATGGAACCGCGTTGCTTTTCCTTTGGACCGTTTGTGCTCATTCCTGAACGGCAATTGCTGCTGAAGGAGGGTTCGCCTGTTCGAGTCGGGAGCCGAGCCCTGGAGATCCTGACCGTACTTGTGGAACGCCGCGGTGAACTGCTTAATAAACAGGAGATCATCTCCTTGGTGTGGACAGACACCTTTGTCGATGAGAGTAATCTCAAAGTTAACATTGCGGCCATTCGAAAGGCGATTGACCCCTGTGACTCGAAATTAAGCTGCATCGCCACGGTGATCGGCCGCGGATACCGGTTTGTGGAACCAGTAAAAGTCGTTGATATGGATGCGCAGATCGGTCAGTCGGAGTATTCGGTGTATGCTGCCTGATCGTCCAAGAGCCTCACTCCGTCGTTGGCTCTCCTTCAACGGGGCCCGTGGTCGAATTGTGGAAGGTCGAGCGGCTGCGCCCACTTCTGGCGGCTCCACGTGAAAATCTCGACTTTCGGCGCGAACCACTCGTCGAGGCGATCGAGAGTGCCTTCCTGGACGAAAACGGTGCCAGGGAAATCCTTCAGGTTGTTGGTGAACACCCTGGAACCGCAGTTGGCACAGAAAACGCGATCGAGCCCTTTTCCCGCACATGTCTCGGTATTCGGAGCGTAGGAGAAGCTCTTTGTCTTTCCGCTGAGCACTGTGAAATCCGTGTCAGGCACCGCGGCGAATGTCGCCATCTCTCCGCCGGACGCCCGCTTGCAATCCATGCAGTGACAGTTGGCGATGAAGGTCGGCGCTGTATCGAACCCGTACGTCACCTGACCACAGCCACATTGACCGGCGTACTTCTTGCTCATGACTATTTCTCCCCATTGAAGTTACAAAGTTGTCGAGCGCTTCACGCCACCTTCGGTAGCGCTCCGTACAGTTCTAATTTGTCAACCACCTTCACGCCGCGCTCGGCAGCGCTACGACGCGGCCAGCCCTTGATCATTTTCGCCGCGTTTTTCTCGAAAATGGAAAGGTGGAGTTGAGATTAATTTGCACCACGTGGTTGTAGTTGCCCACGCTACCCACGCTAGACGGAAAATATTCGAGCAGATAGCCAATCTCGAATTGCAGATGTGATGTCAAAGTCCAACCAAGCACGCCCGACGAAATGTTCTGATCGAGCCTCTGTTTTGCGCTGTGTGGCCCGAAGTTGACGAAGACTTCGTTGTATATGGACACATAGTCCGGCCGAAGCCCGTCCGTGTTCCCGGGCAGTGGTACGTTGGCGGTGAGGCGATAGCGGAATCTTTCAGCGTAGTTCCACAAATCGTTGTGGTCACTGTTATTCTCCTGACCTTCAAAGCGCTGCTCCAAACGCAGGCGATGGGTGAGGGTCACACGCTTAGCACCTTCCCCAACGAGGAGATGCATCCATTGAAGGTCTTCGGAAATTCTGTGTTCAGGCAACGCTCGTGCAGTGTTCGTGATGGAGGGGTACTTCAAGAAGTAGGCATAGGTGATCAGTCCAGAAATTCCATGAGAAAACTCGCGTCTGAATCCGGGCCGCAGAAAAAAGAGTTCCGGCATCTGCGTGCCGTATGAGAAGAACTGGCCTTCCAGATGCAAGTTCCACTGTTGCGAGATGGGATGTTCTCCCACATACGCAAGCCAAATCGAGCCGGCAGAGTCGTTTTCTCGATGCGTTTGTTGTGCGGTTGCTACGCGGCTGCAGGCGAGGCTGAACAATATGAGCAATGTGCCTATCCCACGCTGCATTGTTTGTCTCAGGCCGACTGAATCTATTTGCTCGCAGCCGGTTGAACTTCCATTCTGGTTGTTGTAACGCTACCGTCTGCGAGTTCCGGAAGTTTGGCAAACCATTCCTTCACGTAAGGCATGTTGTTGTGGGCTTCGAAGTCTTCTTTGGATGCAAACACCTCGAAGAAAATGAAGTGGCCTGGGTGCTCGCGATCTTCTTGGAAGAAGTAGACAAGATTTTTAGGGTCGCTGCGCACAAGATGAATCAGGGGTAATGTTGCGGCGCGCAAGTTCTCCCTTTTGCCAGGTTTCGCATAAATCTCGGCAATGATTGAATATGCGCCTTTCGGAATTTTCGCATAGCCCTTGCCTGGACCAGTTTGACCGACTGCAATCTTCATCGAGAAAACACAGAAGGCCATCATCACTATCGACATATGACTGAACCATTTCCCGCCCATAAAAAATCCCTTTCTAGAAGAGTTATGACTATGAAGATGTGGAGGCTGCCCGAACCGACCTCGGGCAGCGCTGTTGGTAATCTCCTCAAGCGACTGATTGCTTACGGCTTTCGCTCTTCTCCATGACTGCTACTGCTGCCTTCCGGATCACATTGATGACCAGATCAGGCTTAGAGAGCATCGGAACGTGGCTGCTTTCCACCTCAACCACTGTTGCTCCCATACGCTTTGAAACCCACCGCTGGAGATCGGGATGGACGGTGTGGTCTTGCGTGGTCAAGATGTACCAACTCGGCTTCGACTTCCATGGAGTGCTCTTGATCTTTTGTTGATGAAACAGATCGGCGACGGGCGCATAATGGGTTGCCCAGACAAGCTTTTGTTCTTCCTCGGAAAGGTCTCCCGCAAAAAACTCAGTACCGTTCGGAAGCATCCAGGCGCGCCCGTCCGCGACCTCGACGCGAGAGAAAATATCCGACGGATACTTGTCGAGTTGCTGCTGTACGGTCTCGCCGACATCCGGTGCGACGGCTCCGATGTAGACAAGGCCGACCACGCGATCATCGACGCCCGCGGCTGTAATGGTGGCACCTCCGTAGGAATGGCCCACGAGGATGACGGGACTGCCGACGCGGTTGAGCGTGCGCTTCACCGTAGCCACGTCCTCTTCGAACGAGTCTAGGCCATATTGAACTGCGATCACCTCATGCCCATCCGCCTGCAATGCGGGGATGACCTTGCTAAAGCACGAGCCGTCTGCCCAAATGCCGTGGCAGAACACGATGGTGGGTTTACGCTGATTAGCCATGAAATGCTCCTCTTCTTCTGATTTAGACTTTCCTATTTTGTGTGACGAACTTCCTTAGCTCTTCACTTCCTTTTGCCTCTTCTCTAAAGCCCCCTCGAAGATTTTTTTAACGGGACCTAACGCCTGAACGAACTCTAGGGCTTCACCCTCAGGTCCACGGGCGTAAATCAAAGCCCATCCGTTCGACCTGCCTTCGGTGATCTTGTTTGACATCGTCTCCAGGGGAGCATTCTTCCGCCCTTCCTCTGTGGTGATCGCAACGGTGCGATTGCACCGTACGTTGGTCATTCCTCGCCGCGTCGATTCGGCTTCGAGATCGTGAACGAATTTGTTGAAGTCGATGTCATCCTGCAGATGGAAACAAAGATGTAGGGATCGTGGATACGCAGGGCTTCGATGGTCGTGCGCGGGCGCCCAGGCGGCACCGGTGCCTGCTGGTTGGGAATTCTCACGATAGTGCAGCAGTTCCAGAACCATGTTGTCGAACTGTATAAAACGCACGTCCAACCGTTGTCGTCCGCCGCGCAGGTCCGGAACCCCAATTGTTGCGGGATTGATCTTCTGCCCTATTGCTTCGATCTCGTCGTTCAACATTAACGTGTTGTGGATCTTTTCTCCGTGAAAATCTCCGTCACGCATGACCTCCGTTCCGCCCAAAATCTCGGTGTAGAACTCACACGCACGATCCATGTTTTGCACGGTCATACCGAAATGCTGGAAGCCGCGAATTCTCTGGCCCAGCGGACCGCTGTCCCTGCTTGTGGAGGCGCTTTCAAATGAAGTTGTCGCCGCTTCCATAACGCTTGCCGGGGCTACAAGGCTTGCGACTGTTACCGCACCCGTCCCTCGTATTACATCTCGACGGGTCAAACTGTTCTTTCTTTCGTCCGTCATCGCTTCCTCTCTCCTTAATCGATTGATTTCCTGACAGCCACAAACACAAACGCGAGGAGACCTCAACAGGTACCCAACGAAATGGGCGGCAGCACCAGACCACTTCTTCCGCAGCGACGGAATGCATCGACTTGGTATCTTGTTTCGTGTGGAACGTACGTCATATAAATGCTTCGGCAGTAGTTGTACTGTGGAACGGTGGCGGATGGTAGTTAAGCCGGGTAAAACGCGGTTAATTTCTCGGTTGAAGAAATTGCAGCGGGCTCCTCCAACCAATTTCGGCGATTTTGAGTGCCGGAAGGCGCAAGAAAGCCCTGATGCGGCGGACTACCGCCTCCTTCCGCTTTTCTTACGACCGCACGATTAGGGTGCTGCGCTATTGGCGACAACATCGAGGCCAGAGCCAACTCGATTTGCCAGATTGCGCCCGGTTGCCTCCATGAGACACTGTTCGCAAGGCTCCAAAATTGGTTCGGGCGGATAACGCCAAAAGTAGGACCCCGAACTCGAACTTCACCCTGCGTCAACGGATACTAGTTTCGTCAACGACACGGCGTTCGTTCGAGGTCGGTAACTGAGTCGGCCCGATTCGATCCAGCTCTTCGTAGAGCTTTCGGATTCTCTGGGAGCGAGCCTGATAATCATTAAGTTGGGAAGCATCAAGGGGGGACGTTTGTTTCAAGGTCTCGATTTGCAAATCAGTCAATTGAAGAACTTCTCGCTTGATGGCGGAGACTGTATCCGTGATCATGTGAGTTCTCCAGGTGTAAACGTAGGGGGTCCGCATAGCAGATCGATACCATGGACTGTCCTATGAGCTGTTAACCGCCGAGTGCGACTGACACCTTGCCTACGGCACCAGATTCAACCAGCGCATGGGCGGCATCGATTTCCGCCATTGAAAATTCTTGGTCGTTGAGAAGCGGCTTTAACTTACCGGCTTCGACGAGAGCTGCGATGTGAGCGAGGATCTCCCCATGATGCGCACGACCTTCGCCCGTGATCAGGGGGAGCAAAGTAAAGACGCCGGAGTACGTCGCCCCGCGAAAAGAAAGTGGGGCAAGGGAGTGGTTTCCCCAACCCAGGCAACTCACAACGTGCCCGGTATAGCGTTTCACGGCAACAAAGGACGCATCAAGGGTTGCGCCGCCTACCGTATCAAACACAATGTCGAAACCTTTGCCGCCTGTCATCTCGGCCACATACTCATCTACGGAACGTGAACGATAGTCGATGGGGGTGGCCCCGAAGCTCTCCACAATCTGCTTCTTCTCTGCCGAAACAGTGGCGAAGACTCTTGCGCCATAGGCACGCGCTAGCTGGATTGCAACGTGACCAACGCCGCCCGCTCCTGCGTGAACAAGCACGGTCTGGTCGGCGCAGACCTTGGCCCGATCGACCAAACCCTCCCAGGGCGTGATTGCAACCAACGGCAGCGCGGCGGCCTGACGCATCGAAAGGTTGCTCGGCTTGGGTGCAAGCAAGTCCACATCGGCGGCAATGAATTCAGCGAGCGTACCCTGGAGTCCGCCGACACCTCCTACCATCCCAAATACTTCATCACCGCGTTTAAACGCTGTGACGTCGGGACCGACTTCTTCGATAATTCCCGCCATGTCCAATCCAAGTACAGCGGGAAGCGACTGTTTCGCATGCGCTGCTTTGCCAGCCCGGATCTTGGTATCAAGCGGATTGACTCCACTGGCCTTAATTCTGACCAGAACGTGATTCGGTCTGAGAGCAGGGCGTGGGAGATCTGTTTTGCGAAAACTCCCACCCGGCTCTTCGACAATGTAGGCTTCCATGGCAATCTCCTCAGACGCTAAGGTTTAGTGTGAGCCAAGAGCGCGACTATGGCTCCAGTCGCTCTTAGGAAGTCCGCCGGTGCCAGCAGAATTTGCGTTCCGCGAATGCCGGCAGAAATAGAAATCACTTCAAACAATTCGATCGTTTCATCGACGTACACTGGATATGCCTTTTTTGCCGCCAGCGCGGTTACGCCTCCGCGGATATAGCCTGTCAGTTTCTGTATTTCCTTTACAGGAACGAGCTGGATCTTCCGATTACCAGAGGTAACGGCAATCGCCTTAAGATCCAATTCCGTATTGGAAGGGATGACGGCAATGCAGATGCCCTGCCGATCACCCTCGGCAACCAATGTCTTGAAAAGTTGTTCAGGTGGCAGGCCAATCTTGGTAGCAACTGCCTCAGCTGCGAGATCCTCTGGGTCCACTTGGTACTCGCGCAGTTCATAGTGGATGCCGATTTGATCCAAAAGGCGAGCGGCGTTGGTTTTCTGAGTCACTTTGCTCCTAGTAGTGTCTTATAGTGATCCGATCGATCTTCAGTGTCAGTGTTTGTCGTCGAGCCGTGCAGTTGATCACATCGCAACGTTCACGACAGCCGCGGCTGCATCCTTCTCCCCCTGGCTCTCGCGGAGAACGACCAAAGCCTCGTCGATAAGAACTCTAACCAGCCAGCTTCGAAAAGCGCCTTCACGTTCAAAGCGCGGCGGATTGCGAGATGCGGTTCGCCAGCAGTTCTGTACGGCAAAAGGTGCTTTCTCCTCATCGCCGAGCACGCGACAAGCGATGAAGTGTAGTAAACGGTAACTTCGTAAGAAGCGCTGGACAAATACTGCGGATTGTTCTTCCTCACTTTTCACGAAACTGCTGTGCTCCTTCAAATGATTTTCTCTGTTACGTTCATCAGCGAAGAAATACGTGGCACCTACCGTTATTGTGGAGACAGCGAGACGCTGTTCTTGCACTTCCCTTTGGAGCGATGAGACCCTTCGGCCGTTCAAGCTGTGGTCCGCAGCAATCTCAGATTTTCTAATGCCTCTGCGGCTAATTGTTTGGTCAACTCGGCTGCGGGAACTTCGCGACCCAGACGAGCAGCTTGGCCCGACCACAATGGAGTGAAGTCCGTTGATCCTGCCATCTCTGATTTCGCGCGGAGTGGCGCCAGCGTAGCAGCAGCGAGCGGAAACTCCGGGGCGACTCCCGACATTGGTCCGACCTCGCGCATAAAGCGATTTACGATCGCTCGCGCCGGACGGCCAGTGAATACATTCGTGATTGCGGTCTCGTTACCATTCGTGCCTTTTAAGGCTTGACGATGGAGTGGGCTGATTTGCGCCTCAGGACAATGCAAGTACGCGGTGCCGATTTGTACCGCCGCTGCACCCAGAGCAAAAGCCGCCAGTATGCCACGCGCATCGGCGATACCCCCGGCGGCGATAACTGGCACCTTTACCGCGTCAACCACCTGTGGCACCAGCGCCATCGTGCCGACCTGCATCGAGACATCCTCTCTGAGAAACATTCCCCGATGTCCGCCTGCCTCAAAACCCTGGGCGATGATTGCGTCGCATCCTTGATCCTCAAGCCAGCGTGCCTCATCGACAGAAGTGGCAGAGGATAGAATCTTCGCCCCAGTGCTCTTAACACGGAGGACTAGATTCTTATCCGGAAGACCGAAATGGAAGCTGACGACCTCCGGACGAATCTCCGTCAGGAGATCGCACATTTTTTCGTCGAAGGGAGCGGGGCCGGATATTGAAGAAGGATTGCTCTCAGCCTGTAGCTCGGTGTAATAGGTATCCAGGCGTCGTCTCCAGTTCAACTCCCGAGCGCCGTCGTCCCGGGGCGGCTTGTGACAGAAGAAGTTTGCATTGATGGGGCGCGAGGTTTTTCGGCGGATCGCTTCGAACTCCTTGCGCGCATGCTCCACGCTTAGCAACGCACAACCAAGTGAACCGAGGCCTCCCGCTTGCGAAACAGCAATGACCATCTCGGACAACGCAAATCCACCCATCGGTGCCTGAATTATTGGCAACTCAATGCCACACAATTTGATAAAGCGATCATTAGGCCACATGCATGTTCTCCTCATAAAATTGATTTGTGACGACTTTCAACTCGGCCAGAAGTGCTATTCCGGTCACCATTTGCCCGCGTGCGCGCCACCATCCACGTGCAGAATTTCGCCTGTGGTAAACGTGGCGTCAGTCAGAAACAAGGCTGCATCGACGACTTCTTTGACCTCACCGAGCCTGCCGACTGGCTGCAAACCCCTGAGAAATTCATGTGTTTCCGGTTTATGCATGGGAGTATTAATCGCTCCGAGCGCTATCGTGTTTACACGAATACTTTCTTTCGCGTATTCAATCGCAAGGGCGCGCGTGACAGCATGCAAAGCGCCCTTCACCATGATTTGAACAGCCGCCCCCAAACCCGCAATCGGTTGGTCAACAACCGTAGTCGAGATGTTGACGATGCTGCCTGATTGTTGCCGCAGCATTTGCTTTACGGCGAGTTGTGTCACGTAGAGAAAGCCTGCGAGCGTCGTGGAGACTAAAGTGTTGAAGTCCTTGGTCGTGTATTCGGTGAAGGGCTTCGGAATAAGAACACCCGCATTGTTGATCAGCACATCGATTCGGCCAAATCGCGATACGGCAATGTCCACGATCGTTGCGGCTGTGCGCGGATCGCCGATGTCGCCGTCGACCAGTGCAAGATTCGGAGACGCAGCGAATGGGTTTGCTTCGGTAATGTGCCGCGAGTTTGCGACAACGTTATAGCCTCGCTTCAAGAATGCTTCGACGAGCCCCGCTCCGATCCCTCGCGAGGCACCAGTAACAATTGCTGTTTTCCGCGTATCTACCATTTCCAAACTCCTTCATTGTGTGTTCGGATCCCGACGCGAGCGCCATAAACGGCAGACGTCGCATGCTAAGTCGTTGCCGGTGCAGAAATGGGCCACGAGTAACGACCGTTCTTCCAACCCGAGTCTTTAGATGTACAGAACATCGCAACGGGATCATTGCGTTGGTCGAGGCGCGTAACCCGTAAAGTGCGCCACCTCACGGTATCCAAGGCGGTCGTAAAGCGAATAGCCGGCTTGGGTTGCATGAAGAATCGTGCGCGTGAGACCGGTGGCCTCGTATGCTCTCTGCAACGAGTGGCGAACGACGGCCTGTCCGTACCCTTTCCCATGTGCTTCGGGCAGAGTTGCGACGAGGGCGAGATAAAGGCACTCGCGCTGGACAATCACGGTCGCGGTTGCCACCGCGCGCTCTCCGCTGAAGGCCACATAAGGGAATGCGCTCTGCCAGAACGACTGCCGGAGCAGCGACGCGCGGCCAATTTCCACAGCAAAGCCATACGCCAGGCAGTTGATGTCGGTGACGCTGACTCCATTGTCCTCGGCGCGCTCAATGCGAAGATCTGGATGGCCAGGAGCCTCGAGCGGCAGAATGTTGCCCGCCATTCCCGTAAGCGGGATTGCCGGCATATATCCTTCGCTTTCGAAGACGGCATCTACCCCGGATCGAGCGTGGCCCCTGAGTAATTCATGGCAAGCGGTGATCAAGCCTGCTTGCCGTTTTGTGCGAGCAAATGAAGTAGCTTGCCGGACGCGGGTTGTAAGAATCTCCGGGTCCTCAACCTTGCGCACGAGAAAAATATTGTTGTACATGGGGAGTGGGACGTCGGGCCAGCCAATCGACAGTCCATTGCGTGTTGCAATGTCTGCGTTCTGGAAGCTTTCCGCAAACTGTCGCCAAACAGAGATGAAAACGGAGACGGATTCCAGGACGCCTGTCGTTATCTCAGCCTTTGTGTCATCTAACAGGTCGATTCCAATATTCTTCTTCATATTTTCCTTTCAAAGTTCTTCCTTGACTCGTTCCCGTCGAAGAGTGGCTTGCCGCCTGCAGGATCGGTCAAGCCACCAACGGTGACACCACCGCGGACGTCGCGAATTCCAGCAGCAGATCCGTAAGCTCACCGGGAAGGTCGAGCATCACTTCATGACCACAGGGAACCGTGCGAGTCTTCCACCCTTTCGCTTTAGCCCGTTCGTGGGCGGTTAGAAAAGGTGAGTTGTCCCAGCCTGTGGCCAAGATGTGAGTAGCATCGTGCGTGTAAGATGCCGCTCGATTCAGTTTGATGTGCTCTTCGAACGACGCGATTGATTGGGATGTACATTGGGCGTCTACCCAAGCTGCATCCCTTCGGTTAACGCTGAAACCCTCGGCCGGAATCGGAGGGACACTCCACCCGTCGCCTGCCGTTTTGGCCTGCAAGCGCATCTGTTGCGCCCGCTCTGGCGAAAGGTCAAACAAGCATTCGCCGTTCTCCGGCACGAACGCGTCGAGATATACCAGCGTGCGAATTCGCTCCGGAATTTGATCAGCGACGCCACTGATTACGCTCCCACCGTAAGAGTGCCCGCAGAGAATCACATCCGAGAGATCCTCCCATCGGAGCAGGTTGACAACATCCGCGATATGGGTCGAAAGATTAACCGCGGCAGAGTTCAGATGAGATCGCTCACCCAGGCCCGTAAGAGTCGGCGTAAACACCCGGTGCCCGGCGTTCTGCAGACTGTTTCGTACGCGCTTCCAACACCAACTACCGTGCCATGCCCCGTGCACCAACACATAAGTAGTCTGGTCCTGCGTTTTAGGAAACTCCGCTTCTCGCGTGGGACTGGTCCCCGACACATTGTTTTGTTCATCCGTTCTTCTCAAATCAAAACCCTCCTTTCAGAACACCTGAGGCGGACGCCATGAACTGCAGGCCGTCGCCTGCTAAATAGTTGCCAGCGCGGGAACCGGACCTCGAGTAACGACTGTTAATTCCGGTATTGTCGCGAACCGCTTCGCGCTGATTTCGCACAACTGTGGGAGACCCTTTATCTGCCGAATAATCGGGCCGGAGAGATAGGCGGCAAGCGATTGTTCATCCTGAAAGAGATAAATACCACCCGCTTCGCGATCCTGCTCGTTCAGCAGCCAGACCTTCCATACGAGTCCAGGTACATTGGCGATTGCTTGGACCACGGATTCGGCTATCTTCCGATATTCGGCGGAGGACACATTTAGCTTGAAGTTGATCAGCAAAATCGGCATTCCTTTACTCCTGGAAATAATTTGATCACCGCCCCAAATGGAGTCGGTTTCAACGCATGTGTTTACGGAAACGAGATACTAATAGTCGAGCCATTGGCTCAACGCCTGGACCTTATCCATCGTGAAAGGAGGATAGACATGCTCGATGTTTGCATCCGCGGGTGAAATCAACATTGATTTCGCATGCGTCATGCTGTCATATCCGTATTTTCCGCCGGCCGAACCGATCCCTGACTCTCCGACGCCCCCGAAAGGAACGCTGTCGAGGTACACATGAACATTGGTCTGATTGACTGCACCGCCACCGAACGAGAAACCTGAAACAAACTCGTTAATTGTTTTCTGGTCCCTGCTAAAGATGTAGCCGGCAAGTGGCCTGGGGTGACGTTTGATTTCCGCTATTGCTTCGTGCAGATTGGAGTACCGGAGAATCGGCAAGATCGGGCCAAAGATCTCACCCTGCATTACTTTGTCCGTCCAGACAACCGGGTAGATGATCGTTGGCTCGAAGTAGCGCTCGGCCTCGTCATACCCTCCCCCCACAATTACTTTTTTCTCATCAACCAGTTGCGCCAGTCGTTTTACCTCACGCCCGTTGATGATCCGGGAATAGTCGGGGTTCTGTTTCGGATTCTCCCCATAGAGTTCCATCACGGCTTTACGGCACTCCGCAACAAACTCATCTGCCACGGTCTCGTGAACATAGGCGTACCCAGGAGAAGTGCACCACTGGCCGCCCCATGCAGTTGCTCCCCACACAAGTTTCTTCGCCGCATCCGCCACGTTGGCGGTTTGATCCACGATGGCTGGGTTCTGTCCTCCCAACTCAAGCACTACAGGAGTAATATTTTCAGCCGCCGCCCGAAGTACGATCTTTCCGACTCGTGTAGACCCCGTAAAGAAGATGAAATCAAATGGCAGTCGCAATAACTCGGCGACCTCTGTAGGGCCTCCCGCAATCGCAACCAGAGCTTCAGGAGCGAAGTATTTTGGCGCAAGCTCCACCAGCAGTTTGCCGGTATTGGGCGCGTCTGAGACTTTCAGAATGCATGTGTTTCCTGCCGCAAGGGCGGTGATGGCAGGACGCAACAAGCAAAGCAAGGGCCCATTGAACGGTCCCATGATCAGCGTAACGCCATAGGGTTCGCGATACACGATAGCCTTATGTCCCGATTCTGCAAGAAACTTGGGAACCGGCGCCTCACTCGGTTGCATCCAGGACTTAAGCAGGCTTTTCGTGACCTCGATTGTTCCCTGCATCGCGGCGACTTCAAAGACCTTTTCCGACAAGGCCGTCTTGAAATCACGGCTAAGCGCGTCATAGAACTCGTTGGTATGCTCAGACAGCATTCGTGCGAGGCGGTCCAGTTGATCAACGCGCCACTCAAACGACTTCGTAATGTTGGTGGCGAAATAAGTCTTCTGGCGATTGAAAATATCCTCGTAAATATTGGCTTGGTGCTCTGCTTGGGTCGGAACTAATGTCGTTTCCATCTTTGTTGCCTCCTTTGTAGATATGCGTTATCGCTCGGGACATTTTCACCGCATTCGTCCCTCCTGATTGAAACGAGCATAGTTTGGGAGGCGGATGGCTGCTTGCACGACTGGATCATGCTGTCACATGAGTGCCACAAACTTCACTGCACTACATGCGACAGCCTTACGGGGAGATGTGGAGACCCCCAACACAAATAGGGTTCGCATCGATACGATACGTTGCGTTCCTGTGTGATAACGAGATACGATCTCTTTGTGACGAAAGCAGCGCTGAACACGATCGAATCAAACACTCGCAGAGGACGGCCTCGAAACGATGACATTCGACAGCTGATCTTGAACACCGCGCTCGACTTGGCCTTCGAGGTCGGCTTCAGATCTCTTACCGTGGAAGCGATTGCAGCCAAGACCGGTGTTGGGAAGACCACTATCTACCGGCGCTGGCCGAACAAAGGTGCCGTCGTCATGGATGCTTTCCTTTCCATTGTCGGCCCGAAAACCATATTTCCTTCCACGGACCGCGCCATCCACAGCATTCAGTTGCAGATGAAGGCCCAGGTGAAGGCCTTTCGCAGCAAGTACGGGAACATGATCCGATCGCTCGTCGGCGATGGGCAATTCGATCCTGACGTTCTGGATGCCTTCCGGCAGCGTTGGATCTTGCCGCGAAGACAGCTCGCCAGGAGCACGATCGAGCTTGCGATGAAGCAGGGTGACCTCCGGTCCGATCTCGATGTGGACACGGTCATCGATACGCTCTATGCGCCGATATATTACAGGCTGATGTTCGAGACCGGGCCTATTTCCGATGCCTATGCGAATGGGCTCTATCAGTCCGTCATCAAGGGATACGGCACTTCCAAGCATCCTAAAAGCAAAAGATAAACGGGAGAGCGAAACGCTCTCCCCCGGCTTCGGCTTACTCCGCGAATGCGGTGGACTCCGCAAGGTGACGCCATTGCTCCAACTCTTGCTTTACGTACTCCAGTTTGGCTTCGACGGCGGCAACACAATCGCGACCCAGTTGCAAGCGAAGCGGAGGCCGCTCAACTTCCGTGATTTTCACCATCGCAGCAGCGGCCTTGGCCGGATCTCCAGGCTGTGCGTTGTGAGAGTTGTCCGCCCACTCACGCGCTGCGCCCGCGGTTCCACTGTAGTCGGCAATGACAGTTTTTGAGCGTCCCAGGGAGGAATCGTCAAGGAAATCGGTTCGGAATGGTCCTGGTTCCACGATGGTGACCTTGATTCCAAGCGGTTCGAGTTCCGCTTGCATGGCTTCGCTGAAACCCTCGACCATGAATTTCGTGGCGCAGTAAATTCCCCATCCCGGCCACGCTCTGAATCCCCCGACGGAGCTAAGGTTCAGGATGTGACCCGACTTTCGGGCGCGCATGGAAGGCAGAGCGGCACGCGACACATTGAGTGCTCCCTCAACGTTGACCGCGAATGCTGAGCGAACCTCATCAGCCGTAACTTCTTCGACGGCCCCAACTAGGCCACGGCCCGCGTTATTGACCAACACATCGATCTGACCAAAACGCTTTAGTGCGGCATCGACTGCTTCCCTCGCCTGCTGTTCATTGGTGACGTCGAGTTTCAGAGTCAGCAGCCGATCTTGTTTTCCGAACGCATCCTCAATCGACTTTGGATTGCGCGCTGTTGCGACGACAGCATCCCCGGCATCGAGCGCCGCCTTGGTCAACTCCATTCCGAAGCCCTTCGATGCGCCAGTGATAAACCATACTTTAAGTGCCATTATTGTTCTCCTGTTTGATTGGAAATTGATTTAGACAGTAACGACGATCTTGCCGATCTGCTGGTTAGATTCGAGATACCGGTGCGACTCTACGATTTGAGCCAGAGGGAATGTCTTTGTGATCAGCGGTTTCAAGGCTCCGGACTTTAGACCCTTGAAAACGAAATCGATAGCGGCTTGACGGCGGAATGCGTCGTCGGTGGCTTCGAAGAGCTGAAATCCACGGACTGTCATGCGCTTTGCGTACAGTGTCATCGCAGACATCTCCGTGTTCTTGTCGCTCAGCGATCCGTAGATAACATGGACTGCTCCCACTGACCCCGCACTTTGGAGCAGCATTGCGCCAGGGCCTCCGACAGCGTCGAAGATAACTCGTGCGCCGAAGCCGTCGCTTAGGTCGCCTATCTTCTTCGGCAGCTCGGCGTCACTCGGAGAGAAGACCGCGATCGCACCAAGCCCGAGAAGCGCAGGCGACTTTTCGGGTGAAGTGGTGATCGCGACCGGTTGGGCGCCCACCATCTTTGCGATCTGAATGGCAGCGATTCCAACGCTGCTCGACGGCGCGTTGATCAGCACCGTCTCACCCGCCTTCAAATTGGCAATTTCAACGATACCGACGTAGGCTGTCACGTACTGAATCCATGCCGCCGCTGCATCTGTGTGCAAAAGCCAATCAGGATTCAGCGTGAGGCGATTCGCCGGCACATCGGCAACTTCGCCGTACGTTCCATACGACGCCATGCTGATGCTTCCTGGAACAACGCTCACCGCATCGCCGGGCGCAAAGCCCGCGACGTTCTTACCTGTCGCTTCGACCACGCCTGACGCTTCGTAGCCTACACGGGACGGCCACGTATAGTCCTGGAGATATGCTCCTTTTCGATACATAGACTCTGCTCGGTTCAAGCCGATGGCATGAACCCGGAAACGGACGTCATTTTCAGCGACCGGTGGAAGCTTCACCTCCTCTAGTTGGAGAACTTCCGGTCCGCCCTTCTCGTGGAATCGAACGATCTTTGCCATAACTTCCTTCCTGTGGCCGAGGCCATCACACTTGCTTGTTATCGATACGCTACGTAGTGTATCGTATATAGGGAAATCGGACAAGTAGCTTTAGGACACATGCAAGCCTTGACGAAATGTTTTGTAGTTCGGTTGGGCGACTGCAATTTGTGCGACTTGAGGTTAATACTCGACATCAAAATCAGAATACGGAGGTCGATCTTGGAAGTTGATATGAATGAGTCGTTTGGTTCGTTTCTGTCCCGCGTGTCCTCGCAAGCGGCCTCAAGGGATACGTTTGGTAGAGGCATCGCTATTGGGCCCTATGGCGGTTCTCCGGGCGACATACCGGAAGCGACGTCGGACACGCACATCCTCACGATGGGTTCGAAACATCCGTCCCGTTTTGAATGTCACAGGGTTTCTTACGTCAAGCAGCCGGGAGCACTTTCTCTAATACCCGCTGGCGTGTCCCCCTTGATGCGCGCTGAGACTGAGTTCGATCTTGTTGTCTGTGCCTTCGATTGCGCATTAGTCAGCGGGTTGGATTCCGAACTGGAGCGTCGCCCGCAGGGAGAGCTGCGTTTGCAGGTAAACTTTCACGACCCCGCCACGCAGCAACTGATGACGCTTCTGGTTGCCGATGCGAACGAAGGCCATACAACCGAAAGGCTGTACACGGATTACCTTGCGCATGCTCTGGCCGTGAGGATGCTCTTCGTTGGTACGCAGACTAAGCCTCAGACCAATAATAGGACCGCATCCGCCCTACCTAAACACGTGCTGCGACGCATCATTGAGCGCATGCGGTCTTTCAGCTCTGATCTGAGCCTGCAGGCTCTGGCGAACGAGAGCGGCTATAGCCGCGTCCATTTCATTCGAATGTTTAAGGCAGCGACTGGGTACAGCCCGCACAATTACTTACTCAATTTGAAACTGGAACGAGCGCGGGAATTGCTGAAAAACCCATCGGCATCACTGATTGACATCGCTCTCGATTGCGGCTTTTCCAGCCATTCCCACCTGAGTCGCATATTTCACAGGATTGTTGGGGTCACGCCGAGTGCCTACCGTCGCAGCTTGAGGCCTTGAACTCACTACTGCGTCCACAGAATAAAGGATTCAATTGTGACAAAGCGCTACGTTCTGACAAGCGCCGTCACCTCGGGTGCCGTACTTTCGTATCAACGTCTGCGCTAGTTCGTGCAGACATGAGATACGAATTTACGGAGTGCAATGATGCGAATTGGTTTCCTTAGCCTACCTGTCCCCGGACATCTGAATCCCATGACGACCTTGGCCCGTAAACTCCAGTCACGTGGTCATGATGTAGTATTCATCTCCCTGGCCGACGTTGCGCCGGTTGTTGAGGCTGCGGGGCTGCCATTTGTATCCTGTTCAGAGAGGGCATATCCAGCCGGCGCTGCCGCTGAGCTCTCGCGCCGGCTCAGTGAATTGTCAGGTGAAGATGCCCTCCAATTTACCGTCAATTCGATGATGAAGGGATACACGGAGTCTTTATATGAATCCCTTCCGGCTACCCTCTCCAGGGCTGGAGTGGACGGGCTTGTCCTTGATCAGTATCAACCTTATGTCGAATTGATACCGATGCACCTTCGCATGCCCTTCGTCCACGTGTCCAACGCTCTTCACGTCGATTACACGGGACAAACTCCTATCTGTTTTGTGGACTGGCCACATGAGACGGGAGCTGAGGCTCTGGCCAGAAATATGGAGGGAGTCCGACGCGCCAGAAGACTCCTGGAGCCTGTCACAACAACAGCCCAGGCCTACGCAAAAGAGGTTGGGCTCTCCGTTGACTGGAATAATCCGCATTCGACTCTTTCTCCTCTTGCCTGGATCACCCAGTGCCCCCGGGAATTCGATTTTGGTGGCGCCCCCGATTTTCCGCAATTCCACTATGCCGGGCCCTTTCACGATGGTCGCGGCCGGATGAACTCCGATTTTTCCTGGCAACAGCTTACAGGCGCGCCGATCGTCTACGCTTCGATGGGCACACTACAGAATGGATTGGTCGATATTTTTCGTTCGATCACCCAAGCTGCGATCGGACTTAAGGAATTACAGTTTGTCCTTGCGGTTGGTGGACATCTCGATCCGAAACAGCTTGGAGTCGTTCCTGCGAATGTGATGGTAGTGAGTTACGCACCCCAAATCGAGGTCCTCAAACGCAGTGCTCTGTGCATCACTCACGCGGGATTGAACACCGTTCTGGAATCCCTTTCTAACGGTGTGCCCATGCTTGCGCTACCCATAACAAATGATCAACCAGGTGTGGCGGCGAGGATAGCGGACAAGAAGGTGGGCGTTGTCATGTCTCCGAACCATGCGTCCCCAGGGAATCTTGTAACAGCGATCAAACGGGTGCTCGAAGATTCCACGTTCCGGGATAACGTTCAGAGAGTGCAGAAAGCAATTCGCAGCACGGACGGTCTTTCCATCGCCGCAGGTATCCTTGAGAGAGCATTTGAGCTGGGAGAGAGGCAGCAGGGGGCGGCCTAAACGTCGCCTCCGGAATGCGCAAGCACAGCCCAGCGCCTACCACCCGGAGGAACATCGTGAAATTCCGGTCCGTATATAGCGCGAGTTGCGATTATGAATGGCGGGAGCGACGGGACTCGAACCCGCGGCCTCCTGCGTGACAGGCAGGCGTTCCTAACCAACTGAACTACACCCCCGCAAATTGCGTCCTCTGTTTGCTTCCGACTCCTTCTCGTTCCCTCCTGTTCCATTTGGCCGGGCCGTGACAGTTAGCGGGTTATAAGTACTTTCAACGACATGGAAGAGCACGGACGGCACTGCAAGTCATTGGAAGTACATCATAGACAACGTCATTGTGTATCGCGACGTGTATCGAGCAGACCTCGAGAAGTCATGAGAGGACGGAGGGTTAGTGCCGAGGTGCCCGTTATTCAGGAATAGCGAACTGTCAGCGCGCGTTGCGCCTTCTGCGCTCTTCTGGCCGTCGATCAGCCCACTTTAGTATGGCGTCAAGGGTAGGACAAAGGGATTGGCCCCAAGATGTCAGACGGTACTCAACCTTCGGCGGCACCTGGGGATAGGCCGTCCGCACAACGATTCCGTCCGTTGCCAAGCTGCGAAGTTGCTGCCCCAGCATTTTCTGAGTGATGTTGGGTATCGCCCGTTCCAGATCGGAAAAGCGCATCACCTTGCCTCCGAATAGATGGAACAGAATCACGAGCTTCCATCTCCCCTCCAAGAGACGGAGCGCTGCTTCTACGTCTGCGGCGGCGGATGTGGGCGTGTAGCGTTTCGGCATACATATTTCTCCTAACGTACTTTTTCGTGCGTACTTCCTATTTCGCCAGTATGCTGCGAAACTTCTGACTGTGCAATTGCACGGAGGAGAACCGGATGGCTGCTGATATGCCCGAACCAATCGCTCAATACATGGCCGCCGAAGAAGCGAAGGACGCTGATGCGCTTTCCCGTTGTTTCACTGAAGATGGCACTGTCCACGACGAGGGGCAGGATTATCACGGTCGTGACTCAATCCGTCAGTGGAAGCACGCGGTGGACGCGAAATATCGATACGTCCTTCAGACGGTCAACGTTCAAACATTCGGAGACCTGGTGACCGTGCGTGCCCGACTCACCGGTGAGTTTCCTGGGAGCCCGGTTGAACTAGACCACATCTTCAAACTTTCCAAAGACAAGATTGTCTCACTGGAGATTCGATCATGACGATGACCTACCCTTTCCCAGTCTTAGAAGATGAATTTAAGGGCAAGAAGGTTCTCGTAACCGGCGGCACCAAAGGCATGGGCGAGGCAATGGTGCGCCGTTTTACTCTGGGCGGTGCTTCCGTCGCAACGACTGCACGCTCACCGCTGCCCGAAGGGCAGGCAGTTGCTCTCTTCGTGCAAACGGATATCGGTACGGCGGCAGGTGTGCGAGAAGTAGTGAGCCGCATTGAGCAGGAGTGGGGTGGGCTCGACATCCTTGTGAACAATGTGGGGGGATCGGATGCCCCGAACGGCGGATATCAAGCCCTCTCTGACGACGACTGGCAGAAGGCGCTCAACGTCAACTTGCTGGCATCCGTTCGTCTCGACCGAGCATTCCTGCCCGGTATGATCGAACGCAAGTCAGGTGTCATTCTTCACATCTCGTCCATCCAGCATCGTCTGCCGCTCTATGACGCGACGCTTGCTTATGCAGCGGCGAAAGGTGCTCTCAGTACCTACAACAAGGGCCTGGCAAACGAAGTTGGACCGAAGGGCATCCGCGTCAACATGATCTCGCCTGGGTTCATTGAGACTTCGGGCGCACACGGCATGATTGTGCAACTCAGCCAGAGCAGCGGTATCAGCGAGGACGTTGCTCGACAGCAGATCATGAATATGATCGGAGGGATTCCCATTGGACGGCCCGGCCAGCCGGAGGAAGTCGCCGAACTGGTGGCATTCCTAGCATCCGATCGAGCGGCTTCGATTCATGGTGCGGACTACATTATTGATGGCGGCACGATGCCTACCGTCTGATCGAGAATAGCGGGCGGGTCTTTTCGGTGCTCATCGAAATCTCTCCTCTTCCCTTACATCAAGTGTGTCCGGTCTAATCCGACGTTTCGGAATCATCCTTCTCGGGCCAAATCGCGCGGTCATAGATTGATTACTGCTGCTTCTTGAACAAATCCTGGAAGATGAGCTGACCCCAAGTGCGGCCGCGTGCGTGCACCAGCGCGCCACCCTCGTTGAGCTTTCCCAGCTTGACGGGTGCGAACCCGAGTTGTTTGGCCAAATCCGCCACGGGAGAGATCGCGTCCTCGTCATCGCTCGACAAAAAGACGACCCGATGGCCCCCTTCGACGACCGGGTCGGTAGCCAAAATGGCTGCACCCAGGTGATTGAAACCTTTCACGAGCTTAGCGCCGGTGAACGCCTTCGCGACGAAGGCGGAGGACAGGAGACCGTCCAGTTCTTCAGGGGGAACTCCGAACGCGTTCGTCGCGTCGAT
>Ga0210383_10001619_pt1 | contig 20548 bp, 21 predicted proteins | sample IncBWC14OmetaG_FD_160072 | JGI IMG/M metagenome (GOLD analysis project Ga0210383, IMG submission 160072) | Forest soil microbial communities from Barre Woods Harvard Forest LTER site, Petersham, Massachusetts, United States - Inc-BW-C-14-O ... | reverse complement strand
TCATTTGCAGATCTCCCGCGTAACTTTTGTTGGCCTTTCAATCGGCGGAATGATCGGCCAGGTTTTTGCTTTGCAGTACCCTGATAAAATCTCCGCCCTCGTGCTTTGCAGCACCGGTAGCCGCACAGAACCGCCAGCGAAGTCAACGATTGACGACCGGATCAACAGAGTGCGTGCGGAGGGTCTTAAAAACCAGGTTCAATCAACCCTGACACGCTGGTTTAGCTCAGGATTTATCGAGCAAGCGCCTGCCACGATGGCCTGGGTATCGGATCTGATCCTCGCAACCTCCGTTGATGGATATGTCGGGTGCGCCAGCGCCATTCTAGAACTTGACGTCACTGACGCACTCTCTGGAGTACGGGTCCCAACCTTGATTGTCCCGGGTGAACATGACCTCGGGTTTCCAGAAACGGTTTCCCGTGCAATTCAGCAGAAGATTGCAAACTCAGATCTAGTTTTGCTCAAAGGCGCCGCTCATCTTGGCAACGTCGAACAGGCTCATCTCTTTAACGAAATCCTCGTGGGCTTTCTTGGCCGGATTCCGACCTCCAGTGTACCTTCTCACATATCATAGTGATGTGCCGCAGGTTCCGCCGCGGCGGATTTTTCAAGGCGCGAGCGAAGTGCCCATCTATGTGAGCGGTCCCCGAAATACGAGGTATTTTGTTGCGATCAGGACACCATCCATCCTCAGCCTCTATGGACTGCTTGGAGTTTCTTGATCTGGTCGTTCCGGGATTTCTAGCGTGCGCAGAATTCGGATTGTTCCTATTCATGCGCCCAAGCGTCCGCGGACTGCCGGAACCCGACCGCGTCGCGGTCGAACAACAATTCCTGCGCATTTTTAATCGCGTCATCCCGATTCTGAGCTGGATCTCGATTTTGCTCATTCTGATTTACGCGCTGCGCTTCAAGGAAAACAACGCCGCTAACCGTGCGGTTTGGGGTGCCTTGTTTTTCTTCTCTGCGGCGATGGCCTCCTCGATCTGGTTGAACCGGCCAATCGACGAGGAAATCGCTCATTGGGATCCGCAACGATTGCCGGAAAACTGGAAACCGGTCTGGACCCGCCACGCGATTGCCCAAGGCCTACGGGCTTCGTTGCAGTTGTTGGGTTTTCTCCTTTTATGCGGGTCGATCGCAGCGCGAAACGTCTGAGGGAGGGACCTTACCAGTGTCAGTGTCAGTTGAGAATGGCGCGAAGTTGACTGGTCGAATGGCTTCGATCCCCAACGAAATCTCCGTTCGAGCCGATAAGACTCTTTCCTCGGATTCTTTGGAGGATGGTCAAAGAAGGCCACTACCTGAGATAGGGTCGAACCAGACGGAAAAGCGAGGCTTCGTAATCCCGTTTCCAAAGTTCTCGCCGATAAAAAATAACCAACATAATGGTCGCGACAGCGAAGCTCAACGCGGCGGCCACCAGCAACCCCGGAATATCGCAACTAACCAGGAAAAAGATGGTCACGAGAAACAGACTGAGACGACCCCATAATACTCTGCTCCCATCGAAGAACAGGTCTTTCGGACGTCGCTCCCACAGCCAGACCGCACGCTCCAACTCACCCGGGTCGAACGCATTCGTGGGAATCGAACATTTTTCGAGCAGTGTGCGCGGAGGAAACCCCGTGTATTGGTCTCTACGGCAAGAGAAAATTTGGTCCAAAAACCGAGACATACTGGATACCCAGGAAAGTTCGTTTGAATTTACCTCAGTGGCCTTCGTGGTGCACGCCAAAACCATCTGATTTTCTTTGATGACCCGTCTTTTCCGCGGAAAGTTCCGGCTAGGTTCTGCTAAATACACGAAAATCCGTGAAAAAGAGTACGGCAACGATCGCGAATATAAGTCCCTCGACCGAGAGGGACTTGGGTGGCGTCAGGGTCTACCTTGTGGAAGTGACCTTCCGCCTCGATGAGCACGATGATCAGAGTGGCGCGGCAACACAGGCCTGCTTCGAGGAACTCGGCAATGTGTGGGGCGTTTCCGACGATACCGGAAAGCTTTGGCACCAGGACTGGTCGAAGAGTGTTTATCCGGTGGAGAACGGAATATTCGTTGCGACACTGCCTGCCGATCCCGCCTGGAAGATCGGCAAAAAATTTCCTGTCTTGTTGCCGAATGTTTCTGAATAACGCCTTCGGCGTCAACCGGCATACTCGACTTGGCCCTCCTTATTCTTGACAGTTACGGAAGACCCAGGCTCAGCAAGACGGAAGATTGCCGTCCGACCGTCCTCACCAACGAGAAATAGCTCAGGGCCGTCCTCCGATGCTGATTCGATCTTGCCCTCGCCTAACATGTTCACGGTTGGACCTCCGGCAACTTTCACTTGCATCGTCGAATGATCGCGAAAGACGATTACGACCAAGGCTTCTTCTTTGGACACGAGCTCGATGGTGCGCCCACGAATGACCCTTGTCAGTCCTTCATTGATTTGCATGGAGCAACGCTCTGTTATGCGGCGCCCAGAGACTCTGCGCCGGACCGATCGGGACAATCCGGGTCGGATTGATATCGTCGTGAGTGAAATAATAATGGCGTTTGATGTGGTCAAAATTCACCGTATCGGAAATGCCATCGGTCTGATAGAGATCGCGCAAATACCCGGACAAGTTCGGGTAGTCAACGATCCGTCGGACGTTACATTTGAAATGACCGTGATAAACCGCGTCGAACCGGATCAGCGTAACGAACAGTCTCCAGTCTGTTTCGAGCGGTAAATCCCCAAAGAGGAATCGCCGATCAGACAACATCCTATCCAATTTGTCAAGCGTTTCAAAAAGCGAATAAGCAGCTTGTTCGTACGCACCCTGGGTAGTCGCAAACCCCGCTTGATAGACTCCGTTATTGACGTTCTCATAGATCAACTCGTTCAACCGATCGATCGCCGCTCGATGCTTCGTTGGGTAAAGATCCAAATCACTTTTTGTGAAGGAGTTGAATTCGGTGTTCAGGATGCGCAGGAGATCGTCGTCCGAATTGTTGACGATCCTGCCTGTTTGCTTGTCCCAAAGCACCGGAACGGTGACGCGGCCCTGGTAGGATGGATCGGTTGCCAGATAGGCTTCAGCCAGGAATTTAAACCCGTTGACGGAATCTTTCGAATGGCCGGGTCCCTCCCGGAAAGCCCACCCGCGTTCATCGCGAACTGGATCGACCACCGTCATGCCGATCACCTCCTCAAGCCGTTTCAGATGACGAAAGATAATCGTCCGGTGCGCCCACGGACAGGCCCAGGAAACGTACAAATGATATCGTCGAGGCTGCGCCGGGAACCCGGACTGGCCGTCAGCTGTGACCCATTCTCGAAATGCGTCCTGTTGCCGTACAAAACGTCCCTCGTCGGATTGCTCGTCAGGGAATTGCGCTTTTGGAACGTCCGTCATGGGTGAGAAGTTAACGCACGGTCTCAAAAATGCCAATCGCGGATGAGACTGGGATTCAAGATCGCGGAGATTGCGATGGTTCCGAAGGTTAGCGACCTTGAACGGGCTCTGGTTGAACGATTTGCGAAAGAGAGTTTTATCGAAGTCTTTTCATGTTCGATCATACTGCTACAATCGGGCCATGAAACCTACCTTCCTCTTACTAGTTGCACTCGCAATTACCCCACCTCTGATGGCCGTCGAGCAGGGCAAGAAAGCCCATCACTCGGCAAAAAAAAACACTGAAATGAAGGCTGAAGCCGACGCTATTGACTTCAAAGTAACGGGCCCCGGCGGCACCGTTAAGAACTACCGCCTCGAAGTCCCGGATACGGCGGGAAAGCCTCAGAAACTTGACTTCAAGGTATCCGAACAAGCGGCGGCATTGGCGGCCATCAATTGGGCGTCAGGTTTTTATGGTGCCACTAACTTGACAGCGAATACGGTCGAATGGAAGACCACACACAAGAACGGGCAACCCCTTCCGTTTCCCTACTATCTTGTGAACCTGACGGGTAAGGTCGGGGACGCAACTCAACCGTTATACGCTGTAGTTTTAGAAAATGCAGAGCTTGTGCGACCGGTCGAAGTAAGCTCGACGGCGGCGATGCCTGAGAAACCCAAATCGCATTCCAAGAAATCGTAGGCTTAGCCTCGGCCGGGTTGGTCTGGTTGGCTTCCGTCGATCAATTCAGTGCGGAAAGGATGACCAGGAACGGGTTGTGTCCTGTCCTCCAAAGGGTGGCTGACCAAAAATGTAGGCTTCGTCATCGCCGCGCTCCGGCGATGACGGAGCCGGCTGGGCTCATTTCAGTAATTCCCTGGCGGTGCGGTACTTGCGGATCAATCGAAGATATCTCATCGTATCCCGGAGCGGCCGGATTTTGCTGTGTTGATCTGTATAAATTGTACGAATCGGCACAAAACCCAGCCGAAACCCGTGCCGCGCGGCCAAAATAATACTCTCGCTTTCAAACTCGAACCGGTTGCTGGGAGCCATTAAAACAGGTAGCAATTCCTTACGCGCAAGCCTGAAGCCGCATTGGCTATCGGGGATCGGGATTTTACAGATCCGCCCAATCTGCCAGGACATAAATTGATTGGTCCACCGGCGAATGAGTGGCATCGATTCAAGATTGCGCATTCGATTGCCGACGATCAGGTCAGCATTAGAACCATTGATCGCATCAATAAAGGCCGGGATTTCCGAAGGATCATGTTGCCCGTCCCCGTCGAGGAACAAGAAGAAAGCGGCCTCGATCGAGACCGCGTAGTTCAGGCCCGTCTTCAAAGCGGCGCCTTTTCCGAGATTTGTCGAATGCCGGATCACTTTTGCGCCGGCGGCTTCCGCTTCGATCGCCGTGTTGTCGGGCGACCCATCGTCGACGACCATCACGGCTTGTACAAATTGTAATACCTGGCTCACCACCTGTCCGATGAATCGCCCTTCGCAATAAGCTGGAATGATCGCCAGAACCGTCTCCTTCGAGGCATTCATCGAGTGCCTCCTCCAGTGATACTGTCAGGCAACATGTGCGACCCGTGCCAACGAGTCTTTTTATGAGACAATGCACTTGTCCAGCAGGTCTCCACGCTACAGAAGGGTCACTAACCTGGATAGCTTCCCCCGCCGGACGTGACGCTCCTCACGGCCCGCGGGTATGGTAAACTGAGTCCAACCTGATCGATCGAAAAAGAGGGTCCATCCCGACAGTTTCGCGTAGATCGCATCGAAATCCGGCATCCCCGGAACAGGAATGTCGACAGACAATATTGAACCGCTCCATTGAACGATCGCGTCATGCAGTTCACGGCTGCTGATCATATCCCGAATCCGGGCGTGACCGGATCGAAAAGGAATCGGCAACATCCAGCGGTGTTCGTTTGCGGCACCGGTCCTGAAGGCGAACAAGATCTCCGAGTGAAATCTTTCGCGCCGTGAAACCTTGAATTGGAGGCTCAAAACACCTTCGTGCAGGCGCCCCGTTGCCAGTGGTCCGTCGCACGTTTTAGCCTCGATTGGGTTCTGCGGGTAATAAGCTTCCTCGACTTTTGCGAAGCTGGTAAAGCGTCCCCGACTCAATGCCACCTGCGTTTCATGGCACAGAATCGCCCTTCTCTTGCGCTCGACTTCCTCGGTGCTTAAAAGGAGTTTCACCGGTTCTTGGGATATCGGAACCTGCGGCTTGTGCACCAGATATTCCAAGACCCGGATCGACGAACCTCCGATCGAGTCAAGCGCCATCGAAAACGCTACCGCCAAAGCACTGTGGTCTGGATGTGCGTCCAGCATGGTTGGAATCAAGGCGACCGTCGGTTCCGATTCCTGGAGCTGTTCGGTAATCAGGATCGGCAGCTCCGGCTCACCGCGCATCAGAAGGCGGGTTGTTCCCAGATCGGGGAGGTTCAGGAACCTGGCGCAATCCGGCTTCCCGCCGAGTGTGGAGATCGCTTCGAGCGCTTCTTCACGTCGGCGCCGGCCCCATCGCACCCGCTCATCGGGTCCGATCCGCCATCTTTTCTCCCAATAGCGCTGGGCCCATGGATTATTTTCGCCGTTTGTCGCGAACACGATTCGGACAGGTATCTTTTGCGCAAATATTCGCTGGAGCAGGCCCCCGGTGCCCAGGGACTCATCATCCGGATGGGGAGCAACGACCAAGACTTTGTCGGACTTCAAAAATGAAAACATTCAAATCAATTCTGTTGATTGGCCTGGCCAAACGGAGAATACCCTTTTTCTATCGCACGCGACCAGACAATCGCCACAGAGTCTTCCGGAGAATACAGAACAAGGTCATGCACGCCTGCGGACAAGTAACGGGGACCAGTGATCTCAGTGCCATCCAATTTTCCGGACACCTGGCCGTTTCTGCCAACCACCGTGTATTTTTCGGGAATCGCTATCTCAAATTTAACGTGTCCACCCGCTGCGCTGGGAACTCTTTTACCCAAGACCAGAACGCACCCTACCGAAACATAGTTCTGATTGACGAACTGACCGGTCGCCTGAGTAAGCCAATGTGATTCAATGACCAGAGGAGTCCGAGCCGCGATGAGCCGTTTTGGTTAGTCATCAACGAGTTCGCCTCGCTCGACTCGTTCCCGAGTAATCTGCTCCGATACATAGTAGTACGGCCGGGCACGGTAGATTGTTTGGCCCTTCGCATCGAGCACGGTCTCTCCCCGATGAGTAAGATTCAAGGTATCCGCGATAATCTGCACATTCTTTTGATTCGTTTGTTTCAGCGGCGGATGCGCTCGGACGATGGATGCCAGCTGCCAGCAAACAATCAGAAAGGGAAGCAGAAAGATCGGTAATCCGGTTTTTGATCCAATCCACTTCCCCACCCCGACGAGGGGGCATGCGATCGTCAGCATCAGCAGCGGATAAAACGGCAGGAAATCCTGCTTTGAAACCAAAGGCCAAAAGGTGAAAAGCAGCGGACAGAAAAAACCGGTGACGGCGAGAAAGAACAATCTTTGTTGTCCGCGGTCCGGTTGTGGATCGCGCCTGGCCCACCATAATCCGCCGGCTATCGTCGGGACAAAAAGCCAAAACCGAATGTCCCAGACTTTGTGGATCACGGTTTGCCACGGATTTCCCTCGGAGGTGATATTGTGGGCAATCACGCAATAATACATTTGGGGCAATGCCCCTTTGAAGGCAAAAAAGGCGACAACGAGAGCCGGGGCGATTAAAGCGCCGGCGACGGGCGCCAGAAAACTGGCGAGAACATACGGCAACGATTTCGCCGGCGATGATCGAGTCCCTCCGCTGGCAAACCGCAGGATCCATACCGCGAGAGCTGCTACCAGAACGGTCAACAGGAGGAAAGTGGTTTTCATCGACACGGCAAAGGCGATCCCAAACACGATTCCCGCAGCAAACAACCGGCGGGGATCAGGCTTTCCGCGGGTTAAGATCGCCAGACCGATCAGCCAGAGCGCCGCCCAAAACAGGTCAGGTCTATACTCGCCAAATTTGGCGTAAAGATCCGGAAAAGAAGCGGCCAGCAATGCTCCCCAAAAACCGATTCGCGGCGAAAAAAGTCCCGAGCCAAGGCAATAGGTTGTCAGCAAGATGACCGCGCCAATCGGTAACATTGCCCAGCGCATCGCAGCGACAATATCCGTTCGCTCCCCGAGCAGAGAAAAAAGCGGGGCGCTCATCGCCTGGAAGAGTGGCGCATGATTGTCAAAGATGTCTTTGTAGGGAAGCAGGCCATTGGCCCAGGCCCAGACAACGTGGAGGTGCTGTGGCTCGTCCGAATCCCAGGGCTGAGTGGTGACATAAAACCATCTCAGGCAGAGCAGCGCGAGCAAACAGGCAGCGCGGACCCACCACTCGACCCGTGTCGGCTGGCGATCGCTCGAGAGAACCGGGGTTTGCATCTCAGACACCTGGGTGCTCACCATTTGGATTCTTGAAGATATCATTCCTTTTCGTCGTCGCACACGCGCGCTCTTTTGAAGCACATCTCAATGCGATTTGCAACCGACGAAAGGACACTGTATGGCGCCAAAACAGCGCGAAAATCTCACAAGCGCTTTGGCTTGCAAGATTTTCGGGCTAATTTGTTTCAATCTCCGGAGAAATCCTCCGTAACCTTCCGTCAATCCCCCAATGAGCTCCGAAGCGGTTGCTCCTCCCCAACCAGAAAAAGTTGAATTATCTGAGTGCTACCGACACGAATGCACTGATTCAACAGAAGGAAATTGCCAAACGCTATATGCGTCTGCTGGGCTTCTTCAATTCTCTCGAAGAGGGTAAGGAATCTGAACCTGCCGAGCAAGAGCTACGGGTTCAGCTTACTAGATTTGTGATTGAGGCCTTTCGACGAGGGAAGATTCTGCGCCGTCGACTTATCGAACTAGCCAACAAGATCAATCATAACCCCGTAGATGCAGCAGAGTTGGTCAAACTGTGCGAGGCGACGCGCAACGAATGAGTTCCAAGTAGGTCCGTAGTGCTCCTCGGCCTGATCACGGCAGTTTTCGGACCGGCGGTCATCCAGTCATATGCTCAGTTTCGGGTCGAGGTCTGATGTTTAGCCCAATAGTTGCACACACATGATATTGCGGCTGGGGTCGCGCTTTGGCGCTATATCACTGCTTTTCAAGGGCAGCCAAGCAGTCTCAGCCTTGTCACGACACCTGGTTTTCAGGGGCCTTCTGTCATCCTTCGCTCCGAAGGCCCATCTTTTCGGATGCGAACTACACGGGGCGACGTGATCGAAAAGTCAGCTCTGAGATGCCTGACTTATCGATCTCGCCAAGGCCAAGTTCCACCATCCGATCGAATTGACGTTTTGTAGCTTCCAGCAGGGGCAAATGAAGGTGTTCGTTTCTTGCCAAATAGAGCGCAATCGCACTATCTTTGGCTGCATGAGCCGCCGAGAAGAACACACTGTGTTCTCGGTCGATCATGTCTTGTCCATCGGTCTCGAGCACACGGGAATTGGCTCCTGTTTGTGCGAACACCTCTTTAACGAGCTTTAGGTCCAAGTGCTTCAGCGCACGCGTATGTGCCTGACCATCAAGTTGTTTTGGCTGAAGAGTGCTCTGATTTCTTTCTATAATATTTCCGTCCTGCGGGGTCGCTTGTCCGCGAGCAGAGTACTGAAATTACTTCGTTTACTTGATATCGGAACCCCGTTTTCGACTGGTGGTTGAGCACAACTAACCGTAAATGCTGGGCTTGGTCTTCAAAGATACTTTGACCTTCTCGCCACTCCTCAGCGCAGCCACACCTGCCTCACAACAAGCCGCAGTGGCATAGCCATCCCACGCGGTGGGGCCGCCAATTTCGCCTCGTCGGGCGGCATCGACCCAACGCTGCACCTCGGTATCGAAAGCGCGCCCGAACCGCTCGACGAAACTCGGGGTAATCTCGCCTCCCCAACGTCCTGCAGTGCGAACGTAAGGCCCGCCGTCCTCGCCGGTGTTAACGACCCCTTCTTCGAAAACAGCCTGGGTCGCAACCTGGTACCCGAACTTTGAATTGACGAAGATCTCAACATCGGCAAGCACACCGTTCTCGATCTCGAGGAGTACGTGCTGCGGAGAGTGCTGACCGGGATGCGAATGACGCGAAGCCCGGCCTAGTCTGACTTGAGCGTTCTTGATTTCCTCACCGGTAAGATAGCGGATCACGTCGAATTCGTGGACGACAGCATCATTGATCAGCATCTCGTTGGTAAAATTTTGCGGTACTTCGGGAACTCGATGCGCGCAGTGAAGCATCAAGAGCTCCCCTAGTTCACCAGACGTGATGATGGCCCGTAGGCGCTGGTATTCCGTATCGAAGCGACGCATAAAGCCGACCTGGATGCGTTTTTTTCCGAGTCGTTGCTCTGCCTCCAGGATTTCCCAGGAGGACTGCGCGTCCGGGGTTAGTGGTTTCTCGCACAGAATCGGTAAGTCCCGCTCCCGAACCTGAAGCAACATGTCTCTGTGCAGGAAACCAGGGGTCGCAATCAAGACTGCATTAACATCTTCCCGGTCCAAAGCTTGTCCGATATTAGAGAGCGCCACCGCCGACGGAATTGCTTCAACCGCCTTTTTTGCGCGCGAAGCGTCGGCGTCGACTACTGCCGAAACTTCGGCTCCGACGATTCGGCTGGTAAGGCGCTCGATATGATCGGCGCCCATTAAGCCGGCACCGACAACGCATACTTTTAGGTTTGTCGACATAGATTCCGACTTCATATCTGGCTCCTTTAATTTAAGACTTATCAACCGGATCAACGCACCGGCAGGGGGGGATTTCAGCCGCACCGATATTCAAGAGGAACTCGATAGAGATCTAACCGAAACCCACGTTTCTTTTCAATTGCGAATAGCAGTTAAGTACAAAACTTTGGCAACATCAAGAGGAATTCGGTAAATAAAGAATTTCTGAAACGCTCCCGATCTTCCAAAGTATAGATCACGGCAAATAATAGTGCACGCACTACGATCGTGAAGGCGAACCACGGCGCCGGAAGATATTAAGACGAGGAGGCTTATTTGACCAAATGCATCCAAACAATTTCATTCATTGACAAGTTAGGGATCGGAAGACCAGAAAGACCATGAAAGTAGAACTGCGGCATGAGCAGATACTCAAACTTCTTGAAAAGAAAGGCATCTTGAGTGTAGGCGAGTTAGCGCACTGTTTCGCACTGAGCGTAGTCACGATCCGAAAAGATTTGGACGACTTGGCGAGTGAAGGCCTGTTGCAAAGAACTTTTGGCGGAGCCGTCTTCTCCAATCGGAGCCTTTTTAATAGTTCCTTTCGGGAAAGTGCGCGCCAAGACAGCCAACAAAAGCATGCAATTGCCAGCGCGGCCATGGAATACATTCAAGACGGGGACACGGTTATATTGGATGCAGGAACAACCACACTTGCTTTGGCCCAACTCCTAAAGGAGGAGCTTAAATCTGCCTTCATCATTACCTGCTCGGTTCCGGCGGCCCTTGAGTTATCCAGCGCCGGGTATGACATTCTCCTTTTAGGTGGCATCGTAAGAAACAAAAGCCTCGCTTTGCTGGGGCGTGAAACGCTGACCGTTCTTGAGCATTACCGGGCAGACAAAGCATTTCTCGGCAGTTCGGGCTTTACTGCCGAAAGGGGACACAGCACGCCAGATCTCGAACACGCACAGATCAAAGAAGCCATTATAAGGGCTTCCGAACAGACGTATGTCCTAGTAGACTCCTCAAAATATGGTCACAATTGGTTATCTAGTTTTACGCGCCTCCGCGACGTCGCTTTAACGATCACGGATAGTCAGCTTGCCCGAAGCGCGCAAAAAGCACTTAAGGACGCCGGCGCAAAGCTCCGGATTGCAGATTAGACGTAGGAGTTCCCGACAGGGCGACTGAGGATCCGGTGGTCGTTCTAAACGCCGTTCTGAAATAACTCGGAACAAGGTCAAAAAAGGTTGGCGCGGGGTGCCTGACGCAGTCAACTCTGATACTATCACGATCCCGCCGAGAGGCCCTTTTTCTGCGACAAACGGCTTAAGCGGCGCCGACGAGCGTAATCACCTTTGTTCGTCGACGGATTTTGCGGATCGGGATCCGAAGTATCGCTTCAATGTGCGCATCATTTGTTCACGGCCATATCATTGTTTTCCAATGGAGACGTTTTAATTCCCTGCGTCTTGCAAATTTTATGATTAATTGGTGCAGCGAAAAACTGTGAAAACCGAACCGCGACGTCAGCAGATCCTGAAGCTTCTGGAAGAAACCGGAACCATCAACGTGAATGAGTTGGCCGACAGGTTCCAGGTAAGCTTGGTCACCATCCGCAACGATTTGGACGATTTGGAAAAGGAAGGCTTGTTGCAGCGAACTTTTGGCGGAGCAGTCTTTTCCCATCGCACCCGGTTTAATAAGTCTTTTCGTGAGCGCATTCAACAGCAGCGTGACGAAAAGCGCGCGGTCGCCATCGCCGCTTTAGGCTACATCAAAGACGGCGACACCATCATCCTGGACGCCGGCACTAGTACCCTTGCCTTGGCCCAGCTTCTGAAAGAGCGCGCCATGTCTGTCTTTGTCATCACCTGCTCCGTCCCGGCGGCCCTTGAGTTATCCAGCGGCGGCTATGACATTCTCCTATTGGGCGGCATAGTCAGAAACAAAAGCCTCGCTTTGCTGGGGCGCGAAACGCTAACCATCCTCGAGCGTTACCGGGCCGACAAGGCGTTTCTAGGCAGTTCGGGCTTTACCGCCAAAAGGGGACACAGCACGCCCAATCCGGATGATGCACAGATCAAAGAGGCCATCATGCGAGCCGCCGACGAGACCTATGTCCTCGTAGATTCGTCGAAATATGGTCACGATTGCCTGACCAGTTTTGCGCGCCTTCGCGACGTCGATTTAACCATCACAGACAGTCACCTCTCCCGCAACAAAGCAGCAATCCTGGAGGCCGCCGGTGCGAGGCTTTGTCTCGTCGATGTGGCCAAAGCGAATCTGGACCGTGAGGCAGCGGGTCCGAATGCCGAAAAGACTCCTTCGCGAGAAAAGGCCAAACCCCTAGATAAGAGACGTAGGCTTAAGGACTCAGCCGAAGAACGTTAGATTGACGGCACTTCGACGGTTTTCCACTTTCCTAAGGCTGAACTTTGGATGGAAGCTTCGACAAAGGCCAGGCCCTTAACACCATCTTCCGCAGTAGGAAAAGGGCGATCGATTTGGTCGCTTGGCTCGTGCCGCATCCTTGCCACCACGGCCCTCGCTAAATCTGAGTAAAGGTTAGCAAACGCCTCAAGATAACCTTCGGGATGACCAATCTCTACGCGAGTCACTTGCCTGGCGGCTTCACTAACCAAAGAATCTTTTCGGCGCGTCACGACCTCTTCAAATCCGTCCAATTTGCAATGCACCAATCGGTTCGGTTCTTCTTGATGCCACTCCAGACCACCCGTTTCCCCAAAGATGCGGAAGCTTAATCCGTGTTCAGCGCCACTTGCCGCGTTTGTTACCCACATGGAGCCACGCGCGCCGTTCGAATACCGAAGAAGGACCGAAGCGTAATCGTCCACTTTACGGCCAGGGACAACGTGCCCGACGTCAGCGCATAAGCTTTCAAGATCAAGCCCAGTCACGTAAGCGCCCAAATGATGGGCATGGGTTCCAATGTCAATTAGGATCATCGACCCGCCGATGCGGGCTGGGTCGAGCCGCCACCCGGGAGGCACGTTCTCAGAGGCAAGATATCCCTGGACGTATTGAAGATGAAGCTGGCGGATGGCGCCGATCGCCCCTGCCTGGACCATGGCTCGGGCTTGGCGCACCATTGGATAGCCGGTGTAACAGTGCGTGAGGCAAAATTCGGTTCCGGTAGACTTGGCCTTGCGAGCAAGGCTTACCGCCGTGGTGAGGTCGGTGGTCAGCGGCTTATCGCAGATTAGATGAAAGCCGGCATCCATCGCCAGTGAGCAGATCTCAAAGTGACTGTCATTTGGGGTCATGACCGCGATGACGTCAGCACGGTCACTTCGCTTTGACTCGTTTTCGATCAGCGCCTGTGCCGAAGGATAGGAGCGGTCTTCCGACACTCCGATCGCGATTCCCGCTCGGTGCGATCGTTCTGGATCCGTGGAAAGCGCGGCGGCCACAATTTCATAGTAGCCGTCCAAGCGAGCCGCGATCCGATGCACCTCTCCAATCACCGATCCGGGGCCGCCGCCGATCACGGCCAACCGGAGAGGGCGGCCAATCGCTTCAATCACCATAATAAAAAAAATTCAAAGGTTATGTGTCAAACCCAGGGATCTTCCGGCATTCTCGACGGAACTTTGAAGTCACTCAGGCTGCTGGCAGTGCGTAATCGCTCGGCTCGTCGATTGAGGTGCGCTTTAGCAGGTCAACCGATCGCCGCATGCCTTCCATCCGGGAAAGAACGACATCCTCATGTTCGATCGATAGCCAACCGTCGTATCCGTTGAGACGGAGGCGATAACAAAACTCGCGCCACCATTGCTCACCATGTCCATATCCCAACGTGATATAGCTCCAAGCACGCTCTTTGACATTCTCGTGTCCAATGGTGTCCAAGCGGCCGGTCAGATTAAGCGCCGCTTGATTCATATAGGTATCCTTTGCGTGCACATGATGAATAGCATCGCCAAGGGCATCGATTGCTACCAACGGATCGGCGCCCATCCAAAAGAGGTGACTTGGGTCCAGATTTGCGCCGACGATCTGTCCGATCTCCTTTCTCAACTTTAGCAAGGTAGGCACATTATAGACCAACTGATGGCCGTGCATTTCGATGCAAAGCTTTGTGACACCGTTTTCTTTGGCGGACGCGGCTAGCTTCGCCCAAAAGGGCAATAGCTTCTCGTTCCATTGCCACTGGAGAATTTCCCCATTCTCAAGGGGCCAGGCAGATGTGACCCAATTTGGTCGGAGATCGCTCGGTCCGCCGGCCGGCAAACCGGACATTAAGACAATGGTGTCAACGCCGAGCAGTCCGGCAACCCGGACCGTCTCGTAAACGGTCGTGCTTTGACGTTCTCCGTCGACCGGATGAAGTTGATTCCCGCTGCAATTGAGCGCCGCCAGCGATAAACCGTTTTGCTCAAGCACAGACAAGAACTCGTGCCGTTTCTCCTTGCTCTTTAGAAGAGATTGCAGGTCGGCGTGTGGCGCCGCGCTCCAATTGCCCATCCCAATTTCCAGGGCGGCAAGTCCGAGGTCGCCCGAGGCTTTGGCGGCTTCTTTGAATGAAAGATGCCCCAAACTGTCAGATACAGCGCAAAGTTTCATGTTGGCCTGTCGATATGGTCGGCGCCGATTTTATCGACCCCGATAACACATGCTCCCAGTTTCGTTGAAATAGATTCGAACTTCATACTACTTCAGCTTCGGGTTCAGCAGTTCTTGCGACCTGGGGCTATCCATATTCTCCTTGGTGATCAAGGTAACTCCCGTGTCGATCACCGCTTCGACCTTCTCTCCTTTGGATGCCGCAAGGCCAGTCTTGACACCCTCATAACCCATGCGAAACGGATCCTGAACCACCAGCGCAGCGATCGTACCTTCTTTCAGGAATTTAACTAGCTTCTGGTCTGAGTCGAAGGTCACAAGCTTGATTTTATCTCCGGCCTTATTCTCTGAGACTGCCTGTCCGGCGCCTTGTCCAATGTAGAGGGCGTCCGAGAAAACCCCTCGTAGATTGGGTTTGGCGGTAATCAAGTCGGTCATAATGTTCAAGCCGGTCACCGCCTGGCCGTCGGCGACTTTTTCGGCTATCAATTTCAGGTCAGGATATTTGGCTGCCAACTGCTCTTTAAAACCCTTATCTCTTGCCTGGAGCGAACCGACACCGGGCAAAAAGTTGATCAAGGCCACCTCGCCCTCGGCCTTACCGTATTTTCCTTTGATCGCGGCAGCCAATCCGTCGGCGGCAACACGCCCACCCTGAACATTGTCTGTCTGCAGAAAAGCGGTGAAGCTTTTGGAGTCTGCGCCAGAGTCAATACCAATGATGATTGCCTTCTTGGCGGCTTCGTCGATCGGTTTTCCGAGGGCGGAAAATTGGGTTGGCGAAATGACGATCGCCGCGGGTTTTTCGGATACGGCATTTTCCAGGATCGAGACCTGCCCATTCACATCGGACTCTGCCTGTGCGCCGAGCTCATGGATGTCGACATTGAGTTCCTTACCAGCCTTGCGGGCGCCGGCGAATACGGTCTGCCAATAGGAGGAGGTCGTATCTTTGACAATGACCGGAATGACAGGTTTCTGGTCCGCTGCAGGGATATTTTCAACGACTCCGGCGACAGCGGTTACTGCGAGCAAAGCAATAAGGCTACGCCGGTTTAAAGACGAACTGATGATTCTCATATAATTGCGGGGGATATTCGCTTGGATTTGCGAATAGATTGCGTTGAGAAATTGAGGAGAAACTTCGGATTTGTCAAACAAATCTTCCGGTCACCTTTATGTGGTGATATTACAGCTGGCACGACCACTGCGATCAGACCAGCGTCTTGGCTCCTCCAGCGGAGGCAATTGATCTTTCCCGCTAGGGCGTCTTAGGACCGTTGAAACATCCGTGTCGCGATTCTAATCTGCCTTCTTTCCGAGGGCTGGATCTACAGGATCTAGTTAACAGCAGTCACTGCGACATACTCAAAACCAATAGTAACTGTATAAAAAAAGTATAGGAGAAAGGAAAACGGGCGAGCTAAGGTGGTAAAGATCTAGGTCTAATTCAACTTCGAGGTTCCTTATGGCCCCCCCGCTTTTCCGCTTGGCGCCCTCTGGCTACGCGTCTCTTTTGACGCTTCGCATTTCCCGGAGCCTGTTCCCTAATGTTGGTCATCGCACCAGAACTGACCATGGCTGACCCTAGGGCTCAATCGGAAGAAATGGACATTGTCAGCATCGACTCGGATCGCGCTGAGCCTGGCGCTGCAGATGCGACCGGTGCCGGGTGCCCTCTCCGCGTTAAGAGCGTGAGCGAGCCCAAAAGAATGCGACGGCCTTTGGCGGCACTTGCGAGTGATGCCCTCCGGTTGGGCCTACGTTTACTCGTGGGGCTGCCGGCGAGCATGCAGCCCAAAACGTGGCTACCGAAACCGCCCCGTGGGATCGGCGGAAGCCGGTCCCAGCATTTATTGCAGAACTCTGGATAGAGGATTGTGACAAAAAAGGCATCCAGACAATTTATTCTTTGACAAGCGTGTAGTTTCTTGTGACTTTCTAAAAGAAAGAGAAAAGCAGATAGATTCTCTCGCGAGCGGATTCCCCAGATCAGGCGGCGGCACAATCGCCACAGACAATTCGCGCTGAGAGCATTCGAAGTTTTGTCAGAGTTCTGACCGGCCCCAGGAAAACAAGCTTATGAATCGACACTATCATTCTAGTCGAGAAGGACAATATGCGCTGAACGTGGATCCGCAAAAGGCCGAATGGAAATACATCTCGTTCAAGGTCGTCAACTTGCGCCAGGGGGAAAAGCTGGAAGCCGATACAGGTTCGGAAGAGGTGGTCTTTGTTCCATTGGTCGGACGAGGGACGCTTTCCTTTGGCGGTAACACTTACGAACTACAGCGAAAAGATCTTTTCCGTGACCGACCAGACATCGCGTATTTGCCGCCCAAAACAAGCTACACACTCGAAGCGATTGATGCCTTGGAAATCGCTCTTGGCGGAGCGCCGGCTGAAGGAAAACTTCCTGCTCGATTCATTCCTCATGATAAAATTGCCACCGCGGTTCGCGGAGGTGCAAATGCAAAGCGAGGTGTCAGCACGCTTGCCGATTCGGACGAATTGACCGAACGCCTGACCGTCTACGAAATCCACACGCCGAGCGGTAATTGGTCGAGTTTCCCCCCCCATCGCCATGATACGCGTGACAATTCCTCCTACCACGAGGAAACCTACTATTACCGTTTTCAACGGGAGGATGGATTTGCCATCCAGCGCATTTATACCCGGGATACGGGCCTTGACGTAGCCATCCCCGTGCAGCACGGCGATGTCGTCTTGATTCATGAGGGTTACCACCCGGTGGTCAAGGCGCCTGGAACAAATGCGTATTACCTGAATGTTTTGGCGGGCGACGTTCGCAAGATCACCGCCATCAATGATCCCCACTATGACTGGATCACAACCAATTGGGAGGGAAATCCGATTGAGATTCCGCCAAAAGGCTGAACCGAAGGCGCCGTCACCACTTGGTGATGAACTTAGACAATCGCGTACGTAAAAGAACACATTAACCTTTGTACATACTAACCGTCTCTGAAAATGAGATATCCAGTTAAGTGACTCCCGTGGGGGAAGAGATTCGTGGCTCCGCGGGATGCGGAGACGAAACATACAATAGTAAAATTAAAATACGGCATTTGGATTGACATCAGATCTTGCTTTTATAGTCTGTTTCAAAAGAAAAAAGAAGCTTCAACACTTTCGAGGTGTCTCCCCCAGAGTTCAGGTTTACAGCAAGCAAGATTCCTGGGAGTCGCCTAAAAAGTGACTAATATCAAAATGCGCTCGAAGTCTTAGGCGCGTAGAATTGTTTGTTTTTATGAGTAACTCGATTCGTCTTACGGTGGGTCAGGCATTGGTCCGCTTCGTTGCAAAGCAGTATGTAGAGCGGGATGGTCGCGAGAACCGCTTTATCGAGGGAATTTGGGGTATATTTGGTCACGGCAATGTATCAGGACTGGGACAGGGAATTGTGGAGTATGCCGAAAAAGAAGGGTTGCAATTCTACCGGCCGCAGCATGAGCAAGGAATGGTGCATATTGCGGCTGCGTTCGCCAAACATCGCAATCGGCTCTCCACCTTTGCCTGCACAACCTCGATTGGTCCTGGGGCGCTTAATATGGTGACCGGCGCCGGGGTGGCCACTGTTAATCGATTGCCGGTTCTTCTTCTGCCGAGTGATTATTTCGCCAATCGCGTACCCGACCCCGTGTTGCAGCAGATCGAGCATCCCAACGAGAGGGATGTGAGCGCGAGCGATGCTTTTCGACCCGTCTCAAGATTTTTTGATCGTATTTCGCGTCCAGAGCAATTGTTAGCGGGTTTGCCGGAGGCATTCCGAATTTTAACCGATCCTGCGGAGACTGGGGCGGCTACGGTGAGTCTGCCGGAGGATGTTCAGGCCGAGGCGTTTGACTGGCCACTGGAATTTTTTGAGAAACGCCTTTGGCATGTCCGCCGTCCTCTGCCGGAGCCGGAATTGATCAAGGAAGTTGTTTCCCGCTTGCAGAAGGCCAAGTGCCCAATCATTATTAGTGGGGGAGGGACGATCTATTCCGAAGCGTGGCCTGAGTTGAAGGCATTTGCGGAGGAGTTTGGCATCGCCGTCACCGAGACTCAGGCAGGCAAAGGCGCGCTGAATTGGAATCATCCGTGGAATGCCGGTCCCATAGGTTCCAATGGAGGAATCTCAGCCAATGAGTTAGCAAAAGAGACAGACTTGATTCTGGCTCTGGGAACACGTTTGACAGATTTTACCACGGCTTCCAGATCGCAGTTTCAAAACCAGGCGGTGCGATTCGTCGGGATAAACGTCGCGCCAATGGACGCCAGCAAGTTGGCGGCGTTGCCGGTGGTGGCAGACGTGAAGCGGACCTTGCCAGAGTTAGCCAAAGCTCTTAGGGAGGTGGGCTACCAAGGCACTCACGAGCAATATAGACAACGGCTAAGCGAGCTCAAGGCGCAATGGGATAGCAGGGTAACCGAAATCAGGACCATCAAAGAAGACGGTGGCGCTTTGTCCGAGCTTGGCGTGATTGGCTTGGTGAATGACGCTGTCGGGGGGAAGGCAACGGTGGTTTGCGCCGCCGGCAATATGCCCGGGGAGTTACTGCGGCTTTGGCGCCCGGAGGATCCAAAAGCATACCATTTGGAGTACGGTTTCTCTTGTATGGGCTACGAAATTCCTGGTGGTATCGGAGTGAAGTTAGCCGAGCCGGAACGAGACGTTGTCGTGATGATCGGGGACGGAACTTATATCATGATGAACTCCGAGATTGTCACCGCCGTGGCCGAGGGGCTCAAACTGACGATCGTGGTGGTTGATAACCATGGATATCAATGCATCCTGGGTCTTCAGCGAATTTGCGGCGTAGCGGATTTCGGAAATGAGCTGCGTTTCCGCGATAAGAAGACGCGGAGGCTGACGGGCGATTACATACCCATCGACTTCAAAAAGCACGCGGCGGCCATGGGTGCACATGCGGTCTTTGCGCCGACAGCCGCGGAAGTCACCAAGGCCGTGCAAGAAGCAAAACAAAGGGAGGCGGTCACGGTCATTGTGGTCCCGGTTGATCCTGAAAAGCGGATGCCCGGACTAGGCACCTGGTGGGATGTGCCGGTGGCGGAAGTCAGCTCGGAAGGACAAACGCGCAAGACCCGCGAGAATTACGAGAAAGCCACTAAAAAGCAACGTCCAATCTTCGCATGAAAATAGCTACTGCGCCCGTTAACTGGAACAGCCCGGACGTGCCGGAATACCGTGCATGGACACCTTACCCTCAGCTTTTGAAAGAGATGGAGGAGGCGGGATACTCCGCCACGGAATGGGGGACGAACATGCCAAAGGATCCCGCGCTGCTGGGCCCTGACCTCGATGCCCATGGCCTCCAAATGCTCGGTGGATTTGTGGGTATCGAACTTCGCAATCCAGCCAAATGCAAGACAGAGGTGCAAAGGGGCCTGGAAATCGGTAACTACTTCAAATCGCTCGGGGGAAATTATCTAATTGCGGCAGACAGCGGTGATAAGGGGAGAGTCCAGTTGGCAGGCCGGGTGGGCGCCAAAGATGGATTGAGCGACTTAGAATGGAACTCGCTATGTGAGGGCCTGAATGAACTAGGTCATTTGCTCAAAGGAAATGGCGTTCAGTTGGTATTTCACAACCACGTTGGAACCTACATCGAGACAGAGGCTGAGACTTCCAGACTTTTAGATGGTACCGATCCATCGGCAGTCGGTTGGTGTTTGGATTGCGGTCATTTGACTTACGGGGGAGGCAATACCTTGCAGATGTTAAGCAAGTACGGAGACCGCGTAGGATATGTTCATATCAAAGACGTGGACGAGCAGCTATTGCGCACCTCTCGCGAGGCGGGATGGAGTTTTTGCGAGGCGCTCA
>Ga0210383_10001616_pt1 | contig 20564 bp, 21 predicted proteins | sample IncBWC14OmetaG_FD_160072 | JGI IMG/M metagenome (GOLD analysis project Ga0210383, IMG submission 160072) | Forest soil microbial communities from Barre Woods Harvard Forest LTER site, Petersham, Massachusetts, United States - Inc-BW-C-14-O ... | reverse complement strand
CATTCAATATTTTTTTCATGGCAGGGCCGCCCACGCGGCGGCACATCCCTGGGACGGCCGCAGCGCTCTCGACGCGGTTTCCTTGATGAACACCGGCTGGGAGTTTCGCCGCGAGCATATGCGGCTGCAACAGCGATCTCATTACATTATTCTCAACGGTGGCGATCAGCCGAACGTCGTTCCGTCAGAGGCCGCCGTCTGGTATTACTTTCGCGAGCTCGACTATCCGCATATCAAGGAACTCTACGATTTGGGGAACACCATGGCGCAAGCCGCCACGATGATGACTGGCACGACGGTGGACCACAAACTCGTGGGTTCAGCTTGGCCAACGTTCTTCAACAAAACAATCGCCGAGGTACAACAGAAAAACATAGAGGCAGTCGGCATGCCGAAGTGGAGTGAAGCCGACCAGACACTTGCGAGAGCTTTGCAGAAGGAAATCGCCGCCAAAGTGGAAGGGCTGAAAGAAAAGGTCGAACCACTTTCAGAACCCGTCAAAGAGCCAACTGGCGGGGGATCGGATGATGTCGGCGATATTTCATGGAACGTTCCCATGGTCTATATGTTGTATCCCGCAAATATTCCCAATCTTCCGGGGCACAGCTGGGCCAACGGTGTTGCGATGGCCACGCCCATTGCGCATAAAGGATCGACGGCGGGCGCCAAGGTGCAAGCCCTCACCGCGCTCGATTTTCTATTGCAGCCCGAACTCGTCAAGCAGGCGTGGGATTATTTCCACAACGTCCAAACGAAGGAGATTCACTACGAGTCATTTCTCGCTCCGGACGACAAGCCGGCGATCGAAATGAATAAGGAAAAAATGGAAAGATTCTTGCCGCAGCTGAAGAAATTTTATTATGACCCTATGCGGTACAAAACATATTTGGAACAGCTGCGCATTTCGTATCCGACCGTCAAAACGCAACCGTAGCGCGGCAATTTGAGTGAGCTAGTTTCATCACTGCACTTTTGGATCGGTTTCGTTGCCAATCGCGCCTTTTCGATCGGCGCCGTGCAAGATACCATTCGCGTCGCGAAAGAAGGATCGCTTGCCGGTGCGCCCATACTGGAGCGGCGTTGCGGCAAGTTCATACCTGGCCGGCGCGCCCAGCGTGCTCGCTCCCAAGATTACGTAACGAAGGGTGTAGCCATTTTTCTGGCCGGTGGCGAGGTCGGAATCCACCAGGCCCGCCGCGTCACCATTGGCGGCGCCGTGCAAAGGAGGGCCGAGATTTGCCAAGGATTCAGGCAGCCGCCCGAACTTTTGCCGGTACGCTTCCACGGCCTCCGCTAGCTTCTTGATCGCCCCGATCGCGCCGCTCTCGGTCGCTTCCATCTCTTCGGTGTCCCACTCCACCTCAAGCGCGGGAAGATCGAGGAACAGCACGCCAAGGGAAAGCAGCTTCCATTCTCCATCTTCGCGGACAAGTCCCATGGTGATGACGTGTACGTTTTCACCGGTCGAATCCGCAGCGTCGCGCAGCTCCAGCGGCAGAAACGCGATGTTGTCGCGGAGTTCCGCGCCGCCGATCTGCATCTCCGTCGTGACCTCGGGAGTTTCGCAGCGCACGATGGGGCGGCCGACGGGATTTGCAGAGGCCGTGGCCTTGCCCGGTTCATTGAGAAGCACAAAGCGTTTCATCAATGCTACGCGAGCGGCGGGCGTCATTCGGGAGAAAGCTTCTTTGTTCCGCGCCGTCAGGAACCGGCTGAACTCCGACTGCGTTTGCGAGCACGCGGCAAGCAATGCGTCGCGCAACGCTCCACTCGGGCCCGCGGCCGGCGCCGACATACTTGCTGGTGTGCTGGTGGACTTGGAAGTGGACTCTTGCGCGGAGCAATTAGCGGCGGCAAGAAGAAAAGCACATATCAGCAGAAAGCTTCTTTTCTCGAGTCGCGCTTTCCGTGAACTCACGCTAATCCTTCGCCACGCTCAGGATGGCCGCCAGGTTCTGGGTAAAGCTCGATCGCGGCATGACCTCGTCGCAACCCGCCGCTTGTGCTTGCATCGCAAGATCTTGCTGCACATGAGACAAGAATCCAACCACACGTACATTTTTGCTCGTGAGGCGTAGTTTCTCGATCGTTTGGATCGGCGCGCTGCGCGCATTTAAGTCCACGATGACGAGCCGTGGCCCGCTTTCCATCAGGCCCAACAGCGCGTCGCCATTCGTCGCCACTTTCAGTTCCACGCCAAGCTGCTTTGCGGTTTCCGCCAGCTTCATCTGAAAAAACAGGTCGTCCATCAGCGCTACGACTTTCCCCATTTGGTCTGGCCTCTTCTCACTAATCGCTAAATCGCGGTCATCCTATTATGCGCCAGGCCTTCACCGCCGTCGCGGCATTCGGTAAGATGCACAATTGCGTGAAAACGATGAGCGAGCATTCCGAAGATCTTCGTCTTGGCGCTTCTGGGCCACGCGACGTCACCTTGTACTCGCGTCCCGGCTGCCATCTTTGCGAGCAAGCGAAAACGGCCATCGCGCCGCTTTTGCGCGAATTCCAGGCCGTGTTGCGCGAAGTGAATGTAGACGACGATCCGCTTCTGAAGGAGCGCTACGGCTGGGATGTTCCCGTGATTTTCATCGGCCGGCGCAAAGCGGCGAAGCATCGGGTGGACCTGGCGCAGTTTCGCCGCCAACTTCAAGAAGCCGCATCGAGCTGACAATCCAACGCTGTTCGTCTCGGAAAATTCGGAAAGTTTAGTGACCGCCGCCGGCGCTGTGCGCGCCAACGGTTTCATCCGGAACGGCGCCCTTGCGGCCCTTCACACGATCATAAACGCTGACCTGGCTCACCGATCCCAGCGCCTCATTGTAGAAGGTGGGTATTCCCAGCGCCGTACGCAGCTCTTCGTTGAACTTGCGCAAATTCGCGAGGTGCGTCGCCAAGGCCGGAATCTTTAGCCCATCGTCCGTCAGCAGAAACTTCTGATAACCGGCATCCCACAAACGCGTGAACTGCCCCTTTAGCATGATGGTGGGCACAATCGTCATCTGGTAGAGATCGCCCGTGCCCTTGCGAAACTCCGCGCCACAGCCGTACTTCTCGACGCGCACCACGCCCCGCGTGCTGCCCACGGCAAATCCCAGCGCCGCCAGGCTTTCAATCGCTCTCGGTGAAAACCGCTCTTCGACATTCCACATAATGTTCTCAGAGTAATGAATGCGCGCGTTCCTGTAAAGCGGCGCCCATTCATCACAAAATTGAAGTAACGCTTGCCGACCCCTAAATCGGGCAGAGGATTACTTCTGAAAAGACATTAAGGTCAAATTAACGCAGCTGTAACACTCCTTTTTCCGAACATTCATGGCAATTCAGTCTCATAACCGTACGGGGTTGTGTTCGCCGCGCTCGCCGATATCCACAGAGTGGGGGTTCGACTTGCGCGCGGGCCCGGTCATAAATGGAAGTAAATTCTCGGGTGAAGGGGTGTACTCGTATGACGAACGTATATCGCCAGGTTCTTGTGTGCCTTGGTTTATTGCTCTTGCTGGCTTCGGCGTCTGGCGCGCAACAGACACTTGGCTCCATCAGTGGAACCGTCAAAGACAGTAGCGGCGGGGTAGTGTCAAAAGCCACAGTGAAGGTTCGCAACCTGGCGACGAACCTCACGCAGACAGCTACCTCTAAGGAAGATGGCTCGTACAGCATCGCGGATCTTCCCATCGGCACCTATGAGGTGACTTACTCGCAGACCGGTTTTAGGACGGAAGTGCACTCACAAATTCTGGTGCAGGGAGATCGCACGACCACGCTTAACTCCGCCCTGCAGCCCGGTGAAGTCAACACGCAGGTGACCGTTACCGGAACTCCCCTTCTCAACCAGGTAGATACGACCAATGGATATACCATGGGCTCGGATTTGATCGAAGCAATTCCGCTGGGCACGGGTAGTTTTGCGCAGCTGGCAATTCTCGCGCCTGGATTGAGCGCGGATCTGCTCTCCGGCTCGGGAACTAACGCCGGGCTTGGCAACCAGAGCATTTGGGCGAATGGCCAGCGCGACACCAGCAACAGCGTCTCGCTAAATGGCATCAGCGGCAACAATGTCTTCAGCGGGAAAACCTCGAGTCAGGTCGCGTCCAATCGCGTTCTTTTTAACGTTGGAGAGGGCAACACCGTTGCCGGAGAAACGCAGACGAGCACTTCCGTATACATTGCCATTGGCGAAGGGGTGCCGACACCTCCACAGGAGACTCTTGAAGAGCTCCGCGTGAACACCTCCATGTACGACGCGTCGGAAGGGGCTAACAGCGGCGCCCACATTTCGATTATCACGAAGAGTGGCGCGAACGATTTCCACGGCCAAGCATACGAATACCATCAGACGAGTGCCTGGAACGCCGCACCGTTCTTCCGGAACGCCGACACCAGCATCCCTGCTTCCCAGAAGGTTCCCGAACTTCATCGTAATCAGTTCGGAGGAACGCTCGGCGGCCCAATCATTAAGGATAAAATGTTTTTCTTCGGCTCGTACCAGGGTATTCGCACCACCGATCAACTCGCGGCAACCTCCGATGTCACGGTGCCTACCGCGCTCACCAACGACCGCTCGGACACAGGAATTCTCGCGGCCGCGAACGAATCCGTCGGATGCGGCCAGACTGGGGCTCCGGCATGCCTCACCTCGGCCTCGCAAATCGATCCGGCAGCGCGAAAGCTGCTGAATGCCAAGATTGGCGGAGGATTCTTAATTCCGTCGGCTGGGAGCATCAATTCGGACTTTAGCGACGTAATCCTCTCGGGTGTGCCGGCGCGCTTTAACGCAGATCAAGCGAACGCCAATATCGACTACAATTTCAGCGCGAAGGACAGACTCAGCGGCAAGTACTATTTCCAGAATGATCCTAGCGTCAGTCCGTTTGCGCAATCTCAACTTTTCGGCTCGCCGCAGACCCTGCAGGCGGGAAGCCAGGTCTTTTCACTGGTAAACAATACGGTCTTGACTCCCAATTTGAACTGGCAGCAAAAATTCGGATTCATCCGAGAGTCTGCATTCGGACGGACCGCGCAAGCTTTATCTCCTTCCGATGTCGGAATTAATCTCCTCAACGATCCGTTGTTCCCCACAATTAACATATTCACGGCGGATACTGCCTTGGGCAATGGTCTGACAATCGGTCCGAACGGCAATTTCGCCAATGCGGGCATTTTTCAGAATCAGCTTGGAGCAGGTTCCAATATCGGCTGGATTCGGGGGCGGCACTCCTTCTCATTCGGTGCTAGCTTTGACCGAACGCAGCTCAACGTCGTCAATAAGAACTCCCAAGTGGCGCAGGTCGACTTCAGCAATTTCTACGATTTCGTTACCGGGGCCGTGGAACCGGGCCTGAACAACTCGGTGCTTTTTAACGGTACAAGCAATCGTTATTACCGTTCAAACCAAATTGGTGCCTACGCGCAAGATAACATTCGGTTGACTCCGCACATTTCTCTTAGCCTCGGGTTTCGCTACGATTACGATGGCCCCCTGGTCGAAAAGTACGGTCGCTTGGTTAACTTCGACCCGCAACTCTACAATTACAATTCCTCGTCGGACACCATTGTGAACACCGGACTCGTCGTAGCCGGGAACAACCCGAATTTTGCAACTCCGGGCGTCAGCAATTCGACATTGAAGAATCTCCAACAGGCTTTCGAGCCCAGGCTCGGCGTGGTTTGGAGTCCTTCCTTCTTGAAGAACTTTGTGGTGAGGGCGGGCGCGGGATTGTACGCCGACCGCGGCGAGTTCTTCGCGGAGTTGTCCAGCGTTGGCGGACAATTCACCGGGCCGTTCGGTGTGACTCTTGCCGCGCCGTTCACCACACAGTTTCCGGCCGTAGCTGGGGCGACTTTGTCCACGCCCTTTGGGACAACCCCTCCGCCCCCGCCTCCCGCGACGTTGGCCGGGATCAATGCCGAAGTTTTGAATCAAGCGTCCCTAATTCAGGGTAATGCACCCTTTCAGTTTGGCGGCTACGACGTGAATAATAAGCTGCCATACACGGAGAATTGGACACTCGATCTTCAATGGCAGCCGGTTAATACGCTGGCGCTTACGCTGGCCTACGTTGGAAATCATGGCGTTCACGGAACCATTCCCGTGCCGTTCAACGAGCCGGGCATTGCTACCCAGCAACATCCAATTAATGGCCAGGTCTTTTCCTACGGATACGACATTCCGGGAATACCCCAGGAAACGGTCAACACATTTGACGGCGGAAACATAGATCTGCGCACGCCCTTCATTGGCTACAGCGCAAATTCGGAATTATATAAAGCCGAAGGTATCTCGAACTATAATGCTCTGCAGTTCGGTGTGAACAAGCGTCTGAGTCACGGGCTTTTGATCAACGGTTCCTATACCTGGTCGCATGCTCTTGACGAGCAGAGCGGCCTTGGACTCTTCTTCACCGGTAACGATCCCAACGTTCTGAGATCTGCCTATGGCAATTCAGACTTCGATCGCACTCACGTCATTACCGTAAGTTATCTGTATACGTTCCCGGATGTGGTCCACAACGCAGGATTTGCGAGCAAAGCCTTCAACGGATGGGGTGTAAGCGGTATCACCGTGCTGGAGAGCGGCCAGCCGTACAGCGTCTCGGACTTTTCAGGCGCGTTCGCGGGAATTTACTTCAATAATTTCGATCTAATAACCAACCCTATCGTCTCGTTTGCTCCCGGTCAGAATGCGCACACCGCACAGCTGCAGGGGACGACGGGCGTAAATGCGGGAATGCCGGTTCTCAATCCCGCTGCTTTCACGGCTCCCATACTAGCCCCTGGGACCAACGGTGTGCCTCCGTGCAACGGCACAATTTGCGATATGGCGGAAACCGGCTTCGGCACCGTTGGACGCAACGTTTTCCGCGGGCCATTTCAGGATCGATGGGACTTTTCGGTCAACAAGGACACAAAGCTGACAGAACGGTTTACCCTGAAATTTACGACTCAATTTTTCAATATCTTCAACCATCCAAGTTTCGACACCCCCAACAATAACGTCGAGTTCAACCCGACGTTTAGCAAAATTCCGGTCATCGTCAGCAGCAATCCGGGAGGCCACCTCGGCGTGATTCAGCACACCATCGGCAGCCCGCGGTTCATTCAGATGGCGCTGCACCTCACCTTCTAGTGTTCTAAAACGTAAACCCTAACGAGTTGGGAGTCGGGGCCGCGTTTGCGGCCCCGCATCATTTACGAGGCTTAAGGCGCTATTGTCCACCCAGAACCTCCGCCTCCGATCGTCCCACCCTCTCGGGCAATAACCGACTCATATCTCCGGGCTAGGCTCCCGCATCTAATTCGGAGTAAAATGGTCGGATATCCCGGCTTGGATAGGACCAGAGGGTTCTCTTGTAGCGACAAGACATGGCCAGCCCTAGACATATCGGCGCAACCCCCGGCGAATCAACGGCTCAGGCGAACCGCGCCGGAGAGTCCCTATTGGACCGGATTGGGAATACGCCCCTGCTGCGTCTGGAACGCGTCGGTCAGGAATTCCCTCACGTAGAGTTCTGCGCCAAGGCCGAGTGGTTCAACCCGGGCGGTTCCGTAAAGGACCGGCCTGCGCTCAGCATGATTCAGGCTGGGCTCGCTAGCGGCGCTCTGCGCCCCGGCAAGACCATCATTGACGCGACCAGCGGCAACACCGGCATTGCCTATGCCATGATCGCCGCCGCGCTCGGCTATCCTGTCAAACTCTGTCTGCCGGACAGCGCGTCTCCCGAACGGAAACGCATTCTGACTGCCTACGGCGCGGAATTGGTGATCACGCCCGGCGATGAGGGCACCGACGGAGCGATTCGCCGAGTTCACGAGATCGTAGCCGCCGATTCCGATAAATATTTTTATCCGGATCAGTACAGCAATCCCGCAAACTGGCAGGCGCACTACCGCACCACGGCCAACGAAATCTGGGAGCAGACCTCCGGTCGCGTCACGCATTTTGTGGCGGGGCTAGGCACCAGCGGCACGTTTGTGGGAACGACGAAGCGGCTCAAAGAGCTGAATCCTGAAATTCAGTGCGTGAGTCTGCAGCCGGATGCATCCTTCCACGGCCTCGAGGGCTGGAAGCACATGGAGACGGCCATTCGTCCCGCGATTTACGATGACACGCTCGCGGACGAGAATCTTTCCGTTTCCACCGAAGAATCCTATCGTTTGGTGAAGCGTCTGGCGCGCGAAGAGGGCTTGCTCGTCAGTCCCAGCGCCGCCGCGGCGCTGCTGGGTTGCTTCCAGGTTGCGTCGCGCCTCCCAAAGAATGAGCACGCCGTCATCGTCACTGTTTTCGCGGATTCCGCGTCGAAGTATTTGAATGAACGATTTTGGGATGAAGAGTAAGGATGCCGAACGAGCCTTCACTCTGGATCAGCACGCACCTCGCGGAGAAAATCCGCGCGCATGGCGCGGAGACCTATCCGCATGAATGCTGCGGGGCGTTGCTGGGGCGTGACCGGGATGGAATAGATCTCGGCGCGTATGAAGCACCTATGGGTCCCCGGCCGAAACTCGTCAGGGAAGTACTTGGGCTCTTTCCGCTGATCAATCGCCGCGACGATTCGCCGCGCAACCGCTTTTCCGTCACCGCCGAGGATGTCCGCTCCGCAGAAAAGGCTGCGGGCGAACAAAAACTTGAGGTTGTTGGCTGGTATCATTCGCATCCGGATCATCCCGCGAGGCCGAGCCAGTATGACCGCGATCATGCCTGGCCCTGGTACAGCTACATCATCGTCAGCGTCCAAGGCGGAGCCCCGCAGGACATGACCTCCTGGCGTTTAAACGACGATCGCGAGGAGTTTTCGCCGGAAGGTATTGAGATTCGCCACCGCGCCGCGCTTTAGCGCGCTGGGTCAAGAGCAATGGAGAAAAAAAGATGCCCGTGAAAGTCATGATTCCGTCGCCGCTTCGCCCCTACGCCGGGAAGCGCGATTCCGCAGAGTTCAGCGCCCGCACGGTTGGCGAGGCGCTCAGCCATCTCACCACGGAATTCGCCGAATTGCGCAAGCACCTCTTCACCGAAGAGGGCAAGCTACGAAGTTTTGTCAACGTGTACGTAAACGACGAGGACATTCGCTACCTGGCGAGAGAAAACACGCCCACCAAGGACGGCGACACCATCAGCATCATCCCTTCGATCGCCGGCGGATCTGGTGCACTCTGTTGTTCACGCAGATTCTAAGGAATGACTCATGAGCGACCAAGCGATTGATGGAGCCATTCTCTCTCTGCTCTCTCCCGTCGATGGGCGCTGGAAAAAAGTTGCAATGGTGATTAGTAAGGTTGCGGATGCGATGGGGAACGACTTACCAGAGGGCGACGATGGCTATCAATTGGTTGCCAGACGTATTGAGGCTCTTGTGAGCGAGGGTCATTTGGCCTCGCAAGGGGACATCAAGAACTGGCGGTTCAGTGAAGTTCGGCGACCCGATTAACCTATTCTCGCAAGCATCTGCTTTGATTATTTTCATTTGGTATGAACCGAACTGAAGAAACAGGGGAAATCACAATGGCCACAACCACACAGCCGCAGACTGGCACGAAGCCGGCTACGAGCCTGTCCAACGAAGAAATTCTGCGTTACAGCCGCCACCTGATCATGCCGGAAGTCGGGATGGAGGGGCAGCTCAAGCTGAAAAACGCCAAAGTGCTGCTGATCGGAACGGGCGGCCTCGGCGCGCCGCTAGGTTTGTATCTCGCAGCGGCCGGCGTCGGCAAGCTCGGCCTAGTTGATTTCGACGTCGTGGATTTTACGAATCTGCAGCGCCAGGTCACGTTTGGCACCACCGACGTTGGCAAGCCTAAGAGCGAAGCCGCCCGTGCGCGGCTTTCGAATCTAAATCCCGCCATCGAAATTGTATCGTTCGAAACGCAGTTGACCAGCGCGAACGCGCTCGAGCTATTCAAGGATTTCGACATCATCGTGGATGGCACGGACAATTTTCCCACGCGCTATCTCGTCAACGATGCGTGCATTTTGCTCGGCAAGCCCAACGTGTATGGCTCGATTTTCCGTTTCGAGGGTCAGGCCACTGTTTTTGGGATGCCCGACGGGCCGTGCTATCGCTGCCTCTATCCCGAACCGCCCCCGCCGGGACTCGTCCCGTCCTGCGCCGAAGGTGGCGTACTCGGTGTGTTACCAGGTATCGTCGGCTCCATTCAAGCGATGGAGACCATCAAGCTAATCCTGGGCCGCGGAGATAATCTCATTGGGCGATTGTTGCTCTTCGATGCACTGGGGATGAAATTCCGCGAGCTGAAGCTGCGCAAAAATCCGAATTGCCCGGTGTGCGGCACGAATCGCACCATCACCAAGCTCATTGATTACTTCGAATTTTGCGGTGTCCGCGGCGAAGAAGCCCCCGGGCCGTCGGTGCAGGTTCCGGAAATTACTCCGCGCGAATTGAAAGCCAGGCTCGATCGCGGCGATGACTTATTCATTCTCGACGTGCGCGAGCCGCACGAATATCAGATTTGCAATCTCAACGGACATCTGATCCCGCTCGGCGAACTCACGCGGCGCGTGCATGAGCTGGATTCGTCGCAGGAAATCGTCGCGCATTGCCGTAGCGGCAAGCGTTCCGCCGAAGCCGTGGATTTCCTGCGCAAAGCCGGATTCCGCAAAATCCTGAATCTCAAGGGCGGCATTCTTGCCTGGTCGGATGAAGTGGATCCATCCGTTCCGAAGTACTAATCGGTCTTCGAGAAGCTTCTATTCGCAGGGACAAGCGCAGTTCGGCGGCGCTGTGCACCCTTACTCGTGTGGCGATTCCCCTTGTCGTTGGGGATGTGTGAAGTCATACTTTCCATGGTTCAGGAGAAGACATGGCACCAACAAAAATTACGGTCAACCACAACGGCTCGATTCGCGTCGAAGGCGAATTCGAAATTGTAGATCCGGAGGGAAAATCGTTTGGCCTGGCCGGCCGGACAACGATTGGACTCTGCCGCTGCGGCCACTCCTCGAACAAGCCCTTCTGCGACGGCTCGCACAAGACCTCCGGCTTCGCTGATACCGTTGCCGCCCGCGAGCTTCCACCGCCGAAGCCGAAGCTCTAAACGCGCCTTAGCACATGCAATTCACTGTTCTCTTGCCTGAGACTGTCTCACAGTGAGACGGGCAAGTGTTTCTCTCTGATACTGCCCATCCGCCCGGTAACCTTAACGAAACAAAAACGATAGCGTCCAAAGCTCCAAATCTTGGCTTGCTTGTGCCGTCTCGACTGACTCGATCGATCCAGACCATTCGCCCTGCCCGTCCGTAAGCTATTTGATTTCAGCTAGTTGCAAGCCTGTATTTTATATAATGAAAGGGCACAAACTTGCTTCATTTGGTAGTTCGCAGTCTTTCTTAGGCATTTGGGGGATTTCGTGGGTGTTTGGGGCAGAATCGTCGGGCTTCTCCGGGGCATCCGCCTCGCAGTCTCCACGCCCAACGCGCGCGCGCGCGCCCTCTTCGCTGGTTCCTTGGCGGGTCTGACCTTCTTCTCGATCGCCATTTTCTATCTGCGGCAAGCCAGCGTCGCCGGCTCTCCACAAGTCTATCTTTATCTTGAAGTTGGCGGCACGCTCCTTAGCTTTTGTTACGCCGCCAACGCGCTCGTCCGTTTTCGCGGCACGCATGATCGCACCGCGCTCATCCTGGCCTTTGGTTTTGTTCTGTCTGGAATTATAGAGACCGTCGGCTACTTTGGCCTGAACGATAGCCTCGCCTCGGGGACGGTTGTCTTGTCGCATGTCCCCATGGGCTGGATGGTGAGCCGGACGCTCCTGGCGATCCTGTTGCTGGCCGCCATTGCCGTCGAGCGCTACATGCCCACTGCGCGGCAACCCAGCAAAGAAACCGCCGCTGCACTCCTGGTCGTTGCGATTGCCGCTTATGTGACCAGCGCCGCGTTCTTGGCCGCGCCCTCAGCGCCCGTGGCACATGCCGCTAACGTTTTGTCTCGCCCCTGGGATTTGCTTCCCGCTGCTCTCTTCTCGGTAGCTGCGCTGTGCTTCTATCAGCGCCTCCAGAACGACAAGAACAAGAAGGGCGCAGCAAGCCTTTTCGACTACTCGCTCTTCATTGTCGCAGCCCTCAACGTCGTTTGCCATGTGGCCGCAGCATTCTCTCGGCAGCTTTTCGACGGCCCATTCTTCCTCGCGGAGTTGAGCAAGACCTTCGGGTACATCGTCATTCTCTCCGGTGCGTTGCTAGACCAAGCGCGTCTCTTTGAGCAGGTTCGCTCGATGGCCGTCAGCGACCCGCTCACGGGTCTGGCCAACTACCGGCGTCTCATCAGCGTTTTGGAAGCGGAACTGGACCGTTCGCGCCGCACCCAGCGGCCCTTCAGCATCGTGCTTCTCGATATGGACGGCCTCAAGATCATCAACGATCACTTCGGCCATCTCACTGGGAGCCGAGCGCTCGTTCGCATCGGCAAAGTCTTGCGGAACCATTCCCGAGCCATTGACACTGCCGCTCGATACGGCGGCGATGAGTTCGCCTTGGTCCTGCCCGAAGCCGCCAAGGACATCGCGACTCGTGTCGTCTCCAGAATTCGCGAGCGCCTCGCCGCGGAGAGCGAACCACCCGCGCTTTCTGTCAGCGCCGGCGTCGCCGCGTTTCCCGAGGATGGCGACACGCCCGAAAAGCTTCTTGGCGCCGCCGACCGCGCACTCTACGCCATGAAGTACCGCCGTGTCAGCAGCGTACAAAATCTCACGCGGATCGCCGCGTGCCTGTGAGGATGAACAACGATCATGCCTCGCAAAGCCAAATTTATGTTTCACCGGGCCGAAAACCGCATCCCGATGGAGATCCCTGTGCTCATTGACGGCCATCGCCAGGTACCCGGCTCGGAATCGACTTTTACGGAAAACGTGAGTGCGCGTGGCGCGCGTGTGGTCAGTGTGCGCCGTTGGGAACAGGGCGAAAAACTGGTCTTCGCCTCGCGCACTGGAGAGTTTCGCTCCCCGGCCCGGGTAGCTTACTGCGAACCATTGCAAGGCGACGGCTTTGCCATTGGCGTGGAGTTCCTCGAGCCAAAAGGGCGATGGGTAGTTCAATCCCCAAGATAGCTTGACGTAAAACGGCGAGCGGATAGGAGGGAAACGCCTGGAACAAACGAAGACAGAAAACTGGTGCAAAAAATTCAAGAAGGCTTGAAGCGCTTGGCGGATCGTAATCTGATCACCAGGCGCTTCATCTTTTTAGGGTCAATTCCCTTCGAACTGTGCGTTAGGCTTTTCGCGCGACGAGCATCAGGCATTCGCCGAAGAGAACGGAGGGCGACATCAATGTCCCGGCGATTTCTTCATTTCGCTTTCGTTGTGCAGGATCCTTTTCTTTCCGAAAAGCCAGTTTAGTGTAGAGCCAGATCCAAGGGGCGCAAATCGCGTACAGGTAGCTCACCGGCTTGATGTGCGTGTGCCGTGTTTCGATCAGTTGAAAACCGGACATATGCAGTTCGTATCGCAGTTCGGAGAATGTCGCGAGCCCGATGTGATGCAATGGATGCCGCGAAGTTTCGTTCAACGGCCGCGAGTCCCGTCCGAAGAACCCGCTGCCGAAAAAGCGCACCCGCGATCGCAACGCGGTAATGTTCGGCGTCGTCAGCACCAAGAGACCGCCCGGCTTGAGGATGCGGCACATCTCTCTCAAAAATGAAAAGTGATTTTCCAGATGCTCGATTCCTTCCGTGGAAATCACCGCGTCAAACATCTGGCTCTGCCAGGGAAGCGGCCCATCCAGATTCACGCGCTCGAAGGCCTTGCCTAGCTGCGCTTCCGCTTCCTGGTCCACGTCCGCTCCCAACGCGTTGAATCCCCGCTCGAGGAGCGCCAGCGTGAGGGCCGCGGATCCGCCGCACGGAGCATCCAGCACTCGAGCGCCCGGAGGCAGTCCGAGCGTAGGAACGCGCTCCAAAACCGCTCGCTGAATCACGGTCGGCTCAGGCGGCGTCATAGCTGTCGCCATTTCCCGAGCACGTCCTCATAAACGCGAATCGTGTTCTCCACCATGCGCCCCGCCGAAAATCGTTGCTCGATTTCTTGCCTACCCGCGCTGCCCAGCCTTTTCCGCAGCGCTTCATCATTCATCAGTCGAAGCATGGCGGCAGCAAACTCTTTTCCGTTTGGTTCCACGACCAGCGCCGTCTGCTCGTTGTCAACCACTTCCCCCAGCGCCCCGCGCCGCGTCGAGATGCAAGGCAAACCAACCGCCATTGCCGCTTGCAGCGCCGTCCCCAAACCCTCGAACTCCGACGGAAAGACGAATGCATCGAGCGCCGCGTAAACCCGCGCGACATTGTTCACGAATCCTGGAAAAAGCACCGCTTCCGTCAGCCCCAGCCGTTTTGTCAGAGTTTCCAATCCCGCGCGACACTCGCCGTCCCCCGCCAGCAGCAGTCGTGCTTCAGGATGCAACTCTCTCACGGCCTGCAGCGCGTCGATCAAATGCCGTTGCCCCTTTTCCGGCACGAATACGCTCACGCAGCCGAACAGAAACTCGTTGTCCTTAATCCCCCAATGTTGCCGCGCACTGCACCGTTCCTCCGGCGTCGGCAGCGCAGGGATCTCCACTCCTTCGTTCACGATCGATAATCTTGCCGTGGCGATCCCCGAGTTCATCAAGCTCTGCGCAACATCTTTGCTATTGGCCACGAACCGTTCCACTGCGCGGTATCTTGCTTGCGACACAAGGTTCTTCTGCAACGGAAATCCAATTCGCCGCGAGAGCAACAACGGCAGCCGCCGGTACGCTTTGGCGAGCCACGCGGCCGTCAGCGCATGCGGCTCATTGAGATGAACGATCTCGAATCGGCCACCAGCAATCAACCGGTGCAGCGCGCGAGCCGCCCACCCGCGTAAGCCCAGCCGCGGAACTTGATGCACGCTGATCCCCGCTGCGGCGACCCGTTTAGCCAGCGGTGAATCCTGCGCCGCCAGCAACTCCACTTCGTGTTTGCGCTCTCGTAGCCCGCGCAAAGTCAGCCAAGCCTGGCTCTGTCCTCCACGCCATTCGCGTTCCAAGTCTACATAAAGCACTTTCACGGCGTCTTCATTCCATTGGCGCGGCCTTCCGTCTCGACCAGTTCTCCAAGCTTCTTGAACTTCAGCCAGGTGCTGCGCGCCGCCATTCTCGAAATGACCCACCCCCGATAGCCATCGAGAAATCCGAGGCTCAGCACATAATTGTTGAACCAGCTCCACGGGGCCGCGAACCACATTGCGGCTCGCCAGCTTCGCTTTCCCGCCGCGAACATCTGTTGCGCTGCCAGCGTCGTATATCGCTCGACTTTTTGTTCGTGTTCTTGCACGGAGCGCAGTGTGTAGTGCAGCAAATCGCCGTGGAGGCGTCCGGGTTTCCCTTCGAAGCGCAATGCCTCATGAATGATCCCGGAAAAGTGCGCCGCATCACGCCGGAAAAGTCGTCGTTGATAGTCGGGATACCATCCCGTGTGTTTCACCCACGCGCCCAGGTACCACGTCCGCCGCGCTAACTCGTAAACCGCAAACTCCGGCTCCTTATCCTTCCACGCGAGCAACGCGCTATGCAGTTCCGGACTTAATTCTTCATCCGCATCCAGAGACAAGATCCAGTTATTGCTTGCCGCCGTCGCCGCAAAATTCTTCTGCTCCGCAAAATCCGTCCACGCGCGTGTAATCGCCCGAGCACCGTATTCTCGCGCAATTTCCGCTGTGCGATCCTTGCTTCCGCAATCCACCACAACAATTTCGTCGGCAACACCTTTGATGGAACTCAAAACGCGCGGCAGGTTTTCTTCTTCATTGGAGGTGATCAAGCAGACGGAGAGGCGGTTCATCGGACTCCGGGCAAGATTCGAATCGGCGCTAGTATCTCACAAAGCCGATTCGCCGGAATCGCATGGCAGGCGGAATCGCCCGGCAGGGAAGGGAACCCCGATTACTTTGGCCTGAAATTCACGCGAATCATGCTCACGCCGATTCGAAACTCCCCCCCATCCATCAACATCACCGCCCGCGCGCGTTCTTCTTCGTAGAAAGTGCCGTTTGTCGAATCCAAATCCTTCAGATTTACATGCGTGTCCCGCACTTCCAGCACGCAGTGATGCCGCGAAATCTCAGGGTCGTTCAGCGCGATATCCGCGCCCTGGCGGCCCAGCACCACGCGCGGTTTGCTCAGGATATGGCTTTCGCCCTTCGAAGGCCCTGATAAAATAGTGAGCACCACATTTGCACCCGCTGGCAGTTTCAGCCCCGGGTCTAAAGGCGCCAGATGCAGATTGGAGCTGGTCGCATTCGCTCGAGCAAAGGAGGGAAGAGGCGACATCACCACGGTGGAATCCACCTTCCGCTTGATTTCCACAACCGTGTTCTGCCCGCACTTCGAACACTTGAACTGCACTTTCGGGTGTCCGCCAAACTCCGAATCCTTTAGCACATGCTCTGTTCCGCAATGAATACAGGCCGTTTGCATCTCTCAAAATTAACACCTTCCGCCGCGCTTTTGGCGGAGTTTGCCGCCCGCAAGACGGAACGGTTAATCCGCCGCTGGCTCCACGCGCGTTTTCCGCAGACTCGGTTTCGACTCGACTTCCTGTGTTAGGATTAGGGATTCCAGATCAATCAGGGGAGCGTCTGTGTCGGAACATATTTCGCGCAAAGAACTGAAGCAAGACAAAATCAAGGAAACCATCGAGCACGGCGCCGAAGCCGTTATTTCTCATAGCCAGTTCGCGCTCATCGTCATCATTGCCGCGCTGGTCGTCGGCCTCGGCTACGGCGGCTGGCGCTTTTACGTCGACCGCCAGACGGTGCAGGCATCCACGGCGTTCGACGGCGCCATGAAGGCTTACCAGGGCCGTATCGGCTCCGCCCCCGATCCCGCCGATCCCAATGAGCCTGTGTATCCCGATGAACCCACGCGCGTTCAGGACGCCCAGAAAAAGTTCACCGCCGTCGCCGACAAATATCCCAGCACAAATCCGGGAAGGCTCGCGCGCTACTATTCCGCGCTGTGCCTCGAAGACCTGGAGCGTCACAATCAGGCCCTCGAAGAGCTAAAGAAAATTAGCAGCGGCAGTGACAAAGAGCTCGCCGCCATGGCGCAATATCAAATGGCTGAGATCTACTCCCGCACCGGCCAGGCCAACGACGCCATCAAGGTGTTTCGAACCTTAGCCGACAAACCCTCCGTGCTCGTGCCTCGTCCGCTCGTGCTTCTGGAATTAGCGAGTCTGTTGCGTAAGACCAATCCGCAGGAAGCCACCACGATCTATCAGCAGATCAAAAAAGAATTTCCAGACACCACTATGGCCGACGAAGCCGATCGCGGTCTGGACACGATTTCGCCGAAGTCCTGATTCGCCCCGCAGCTTGCCGTTCGCGCGGATCAGCTGGAAACAACGGAGCGGCCCATCGATCGAGTTCCCACTCTTGCTCCCTGGGCGATGCACGCCGAGCAATCGCGCGGCCGCCGCTATCCGGAGCCCGCGCATCCCTACCGCAGCGACTACGCGCGAGACCGCGACCGCATCATTCATTCCCGCGCGTTTCGCCGCCTCGAAGCCAAAACGCAGGTCTTCACCACGCGCTACTCCGACCATTTCCGCAATCGCTTGACGCATACGCTCGAAGTCGCGCAAATCGCCCGCACCGTGGCCGCGGCGCTCGGCCTGAACACCGAACTCGCCGAAGCCCTCGCGCTCGTTCACGATATCGGCCACCCGCCTTTCGGTCACGCCGGTGAACGCAAACTCAACGAACTGATGCGCGCACACGGCGGCTTCTTCAATCACAATCTGCATGCTCTTCACATCGTTGAGCAATTCGAGCATCGCTACCTCGACTTTCCCGGCTTAAATCTTACGTTTGAAGTTCGCGAAGGCATCATCAAACACTCGCGCGATTATTCCGCCAAGGAATTCCCGCAGCTCGCCGAATATCTTCTCGATCAACGCCCGCCGCTCGAAGCTCAACTGATTGACTGGGTCGATGAAATTGCGTACAACACCGCCGATCTCGACGACGCCCTAGAAGCTGATCTTCTGAACGTGCCAGCCCTTTGCTCTGAAGTGCCCCTTTTTGGCGAAATCTATGCTCTGGTCCAGTCAAGACACCAGTCTGCCCGCGAAAAACTGATCTTCAGCGAAGCCATCCGCCGCATCGTCGATTTCCTGGCCAGCGATCTCGTCTTTTATACTCGCGTTCGCGTGCAAGATTCCGGCATCATCTCTGTTGACGATATCCGTCGCGCCCCTCATCGCCTCGCTGGCTTTAGCGATGACGCAACGCAGCATAATCGCTGCCTCAAGCACTTCCTCTTCCAGCACATCTACAATCATCCCGCCATCGCCGAAGACCGCGACCGCTCCGTGCGCTGCCTCGAGGAACTCTTTGTGTACTACCTCGACGCGCCTGGCTCCATGCCGCCCTCTTACGAAGAGCTCGCCAACACGCAACTGCGTCACGTCATCGTATGCGATTACATTGCCGGCATGACCGATCAGTTCCTTCTCCGCCGCCATCACGAACATTTTGGAGATCCTGCGCATGGAAAATCCACCGCGCGTCACTCCCTCTAGCAAGGATTGCCCGTCAAACCTGCTCCAGGTGTTGGACGCATTAGAAGGATTGTACGGACCACAGAGGCTAGCCGGGCCCATCGATCCCTACGAAATGATTCTGTTTGTGAACTGCGGCTATCCCGCCGCCGATGCGTCCTGTGCAAAGGGATTTGACGCACTGAAACGCGAGGTCGGCTTGAAACCGAATGAGATTCTCGCCGCTTCGAAGCCGAAACTTGCCAAGTTGATGCGGCTCGGCGGAATCGTCCCCGAACTTCGCGCGGAGAGGTTGATGGAAATTGCCAGTAGCGTGAAGGACGAATTCGGCGGGAATCTGAAAGCCATCCTAAGAAAATCTCTCCAGGAAGAAAAAAGAGAACCTGGCAAAGGCATTCGCGCCGCAAAAAAAGTGCTTCAGCAGTTCCCCGTGATCGGCGAACCCAGCGCGGAAAAGATCCTGTTGTTCTCGAAGCTGTCGCCGGTCGCGGCGGTCCCCTCAGCGGCTCTCGACGTGCCAATCCGGCTATGGTTTGGCGAGCCTGGCAAGAACTATGCCGCGGATTACGCCAAGGCGCGCAATTTCCTGAGCGCCGAACTGCCCGACAATTTTGAGGCCCGCGGGAAAGCCTATCTCTTGCTCAAGAAACACGGCCAGGAGATTTGCAAGCGCTCCAAGCCCAAGTGCGAGCGCTGCCCGCTGACAGCCAAGTGCAATTATTTTCAAGCAAAGGCTGGCGACAGCAACCCAGAATGAATCACCAAAGTATTTAGCGTCTTACGACCCCCGAGCCATGCTCAAAAAGAGCGTCAAATACCGTTTCAATTTTTGCGTGATCAGGAAATTTTCCTTCACGTGCTGATGCCCGTTCTCGCCGAGCTTAACCGCAATTTCCGGATGCGACAGTAAGAACCGGATTTGATACGCGGTCCCCTCCACCGAATGCGACAACAGCCCTGTATGTTTGTGAATAATCTGAATCGGAATCCCGCCGACCGCGGAAGCCACCACCGGTTTTTTCTTCCATAGCGCTTCGGAAACCGTCAGCCCAAATCCTTCTCGCAAACTTTTCTGAATGACGATCGTCGAAGCGCGCTGCAGTGCGTTAACTTCAAGCGGCGCCCATGCTGGTAATTCCAGCACCTTGATGTCCGGGTCGTTGTTCGCTTCGCGCAACACTTCTTTCAATACAATCGCGCCCTCCGGATCATCCGAGGCGCTGCCGCCCGCCAGGACCAGCTGGCAATCGAAATAGCGCTTCACGATGCGGTACGCGCGGATCACGCCGACGGGGTCCTTCAAGCGGTCGAAGCGGGAAATCTGCGTTAGGATCGTGCGCTGCGGATCGATCTGATAGCGAGCAAGAACCTCCGCGATGAACTCCGGGTCGAGTTCTTGATTTTTTTCGGAAAGCGGATCGATTGCCGGATAAAAAAGATATTGCGGGATCGGCAGCTGCTGCGAAAACTCCGGAGAAGAGAACATCGCGCCGTCATACCGCGAGACAAATTTCTCCAGAAAATCCCAGACCGCCCGATGGGGGTGCGAAAGATCAATGTGGCAGCGCCACACCCAGTGATTCGAACCGGCTTTCCGTGCATCAATCAGCGCCGCCGGCTGGGGGTCATGAATCACCACGAATTCAGCGTCGAGCGGCAGCTTCGCGCGATTGCGCTCGTTGTACGCAAGGAAAATATCGAAATCCCGCTGGCTCGCATGATACGGTGCGCCGTGCAGTGCGTTGTGGAACGATTTTGTGACCTCAAAGAAGTCTTCGCCGCCCGTCATCACGTTCCATTGCATCGCCAGGTCGAGTTCTTCCGCGAGCGGCAGCAAGCGAGTAAGGATTTCCGCGACTCCGCCTCCCACGGCGGTCGAGTTGATCATCTCCATGCTACGGCCGCGCAGCGGTTTCGCCAGCGCTCGCAACTCTTCGATCTCGCCCTCGCCAAGGAGTCTTGCATAGTCCTCCAGCGGTATGCGGTTCAGGGCCAGGGTTTCGCTCACACTTTCCTCCGTTCGCGGTCGATCAGGCGCAGCAACTT
>Ga0210383_10001615_pt1 | contig 20564 bp, 18 predicted proteins | sample IncBWC14OmetaG_FD_160072 | JGI IMG/M metagenome (GOLD analysis project Ga0210383, IMG submission 160072) | Forest soil microbial communities from Barre Woods Harvard Forest LTER site, Petersham, Massachusetts, United States - Inc-BW-C-14-O ... | reverse complement strand
GTTCGGATCGGTCAGGTCGAAGGTGATATAAAAGGCGTCGGACCAAGTCCCAATGCGCGGCCAGTCCGGCGCGTAATAGTACATAGTGCCGGTGGTGCAGTTGGCAGAAGTGGGCAGGCAAGGGAGCACGCTGTCCATTCCATATTCGTAGGCATACCAGGACGTGCTCGCGCTCGAAAGGTCGGAACCCGAACTCACCGCGATGCACCAGGCGTAATGTGTGACGCCGGAGACCAGGTAGGAGACGTGGCGGCTAATCACGAACTCGTTGTCCAAGCGATCATAAATAACGGGAACATTGCCTGATGCGCCATTGGCGCACTCCGGTTGCGTCGAAGCGGACCAAAGGGTGAGTACGCTCTGGGGCACGGCCGTGGTTCCGCTGTTGAAAGTGAATATGGGTTGCCCCGTCACCTTGTCAAAAGCCTGAACGGAGCCGAAATCGACCCACTCGAGTACCTGCGCGTTCTTCCCTGGTACAGTTGGGCCGACGGCGATGTTGTCGTCGAAGTTGGAGGCCTTATCGTAAAACTGGTATTCCGTGCCAATGTTCTGCTGCGCGCTAATGCCATTCACTCCGGTTCGCCAATGGCCCGAGGTGCAAGTTGACGAAACACATACGGGAAAGTTGGGCGCGGTGTATTCCGCCGTCTGCGGCGTCGTGTACGGGCCGGCGATGGCGCCCTGTTGGCAGTCACCTGACTGGCACTGGCCAAGCGCCCCAATGCTGCTGAACAACATGACAGCTACTAGTGAAGCTCTGACACGCGTACATACTTCCATACTGATCTTCCTTTTACCTTTACCCCAAAGAGGGCCGATTATACTACGCTATTTTTGATGCGCGGAATGGCCAAGCAGTGGTGGGTAGATGGATTGGAGTTAAACGACTCTGTCGCTCTCGGCTCCCACGGCCACGCATTCGCTTACTGGATGGTAACTGTTACTCTCTTCTTCGATCGGCTGTATTGGTTGGTCGCGTACAAAGTATACGTGGTCGTGACTGTCGGATAAACCGTCACGCTATTGCCGCGCACCGCGCCTACTTGCGGGGAGACGATGAAGTAAGAAGCTTGACTTGCCGTCCAGTTCAGAACGACAGGTTGTCCGGCCTGACTGATAGCGGGAGTTGCGGTAAAGCTTGTAATCTTTGGCGGTTTGCCTTGGGGAAGATTGGCCGGAGTGTAGACCGGGTCCATCAAAATCACTTCGAACGCCGAAGCAGGAACTTGCTTCAAGCTTCCAAGATCGTCATTGTTCCAGCGATTGTCGGGGTCCCCGCTTATGTACATAGAGCTGCCGTTATCAGCCATGATCATGCCGTACTGCTTCAGCGCAGCGAGGATCACTTGAGCTTGCGCCGGAAATGAAGAGATGTCATAGCTGGCTTTGAGGCGCAAGCGCATGCCCATGGGAGCGGCAAGAGTGTTGGTTGAGTTAGGCGCCCAATGCGAAGCTGGCGGGGTGAAAGCCTCGCGGCTGTATTGCAGCGTGAAGCGCAAGGCGTGCTGAATCTGGCCGCTCGCAACCTCGTCGTAGCGGGCTAGTCCCGCGAAAACAGGCAAGCCTGCGGCGTCGGCGGACGTCCAGGTATAAGGGCGCTGTTCGTCGTTCAGCAGATCCCACACCGCCGCTGAATTCGCTTTCCAGCTTCCATCTTTCTGCACGTAGGAATGGTAAAGCTCATACAGCCAGCAATTGTCGCGGTCGAGCACGAGAACGTGGCGGTCACCGTCGCCAGGATGCGGGTACCCTTCAATCGGAGCTTTGTGAGGAACGGGCATGGGGCCGGGATCGCTCTCGCTGCCGTAGGCTGTGAACTTGATGTTCACGAATGGATCGCCGCTCACGACAACATACGGAATGCCGATCGTCGAACCCTGGTAAAGTCCTGCCCCGAAATCAGGATGCAAGGGAACGGTCGCACCAATGAAGTTGATGATTGCGTCCGAGTTGGGATCGACCGATGCTTGCGAGATATCCTGATTCCACGCGTTATCAGAAGGGAAGGGAACGAAACCATTCAAGCTTGCGCCGCGGCCGAGGCTCATGCCGCTGCAGGTGCTCTGGGCATAGAGCGGAGAGCAGAACAGGACGGCGGAGAAAGCAAAGAGAAATCCAGCGCGTCGCATAGAAACCTCGTCAGCAAAAGTAGCGACACCAGCAAATTACCACAACTCTACATGGCCGACGGACCCGTTAGTACACGACTCAGGCCGGATAGCGCGAGCCGCAAGCGCGACCTGGACTCACGCACAAAAGAAAAAGAAGGGTGCCCCACTCTTTCGTGTTCTGTGCGGAAGGCACCTCGCCGTTGGAATGAAGCAATCTAGCTTTCTTGAAATCGGCCGGCATTGTCTGGCAGGAAAATGGAAAAGATAGTGCCGCTTGACGTCGCAGCGGTGCGGCTGCGGACGCGAATCGATCCTTCGTGCTTCTGTACGATGCCGTGCGAGAGCCAGAGGCCGAGGCCCGTTCCGGCATCTCCCTTGGTGGAATAAAAAGGTTCGAAAATGCGCGTGAGATCGCTCTGCTCGATGCCAGTGCCGTTGTCGGCGATGGTGATGCGTGCTCCAGTTCGATGCTGCCCCGTTTCACGGCCATTCGCCCATTCGCGGCCGCGGGCCACGTGGAGAGTGAGGCGGCCGCCCTCCTCGAGCGCGTCCAGGGCATTGAGTATGAGGTTGGAGAACAGTTGGCGCAATTCTCCGGCAAAGCCGCGGATTTCGACGGAAGGGTCGAACTGCTTCTCTATCTGGATATGTTTTTCGCTCAACTGGCGCAAGTAAAGCTGTAAAACATCGTCGAGCGTTGCCGAAACATTCAGCGGCGCGGGCGATGAGTTTTCGCGCACGAAACCCAGCATCTGCTGAGCGATCGCGCCCACCCGCATGACTTCTCTTTCCGCCATCTCAAGATATTGATCGCGGCTCTCGGGACGATGGCGAGCGAGATAAATCAGGTTAAGGACCGCTTCCAAAGGGTTGTTGATTTCGTGCGCGACGGCGGCTGCCAGACGCCCGGCAGTCGCCAATTTCTCGTTGCGACGCAGCGCTTCCTCCGATCGCCGCTGGCCCGTAATGTCATGCGCGATGCTGGATGCGCCGATCACCTCGCCGCGCTCGTTGCGAATCGGCGAAAGCGAAATGTCCACTGCGATTCGCGTTCCATCCTTGCGAATGCGTTCCGAGGTGTGGTGCTGGATGGATTCACCCTGCATCACTTTTCTCGTGATTCCTGGGATTTCGTCAGGCCGTTCAGGTGGCCCGAGGACATCGACCGGCATTCCGATGGCTTCGGCGGCAGTGTATCCGTAGAGCCGTTCCGCGCCCTGATTCCAACTAGTAACGATTCCATTGATATCTCCGGTGAGGATGGCATCGTCGGAGGATTCGACCATGTCGGCCATGCGTCGCTGGATTTGCTCGGCCTGCGTCTGCGCGCGCGAGCGCTGGCGGGCAAGACCGGCAGTAAGGACCGAAACGGCAATAAACACCAGCACCCGGCCGTAGTCATTGGCGGAAAGGGAGAAGCTGAAGCGTGGCTCGAAGACGAAATAATCTATGGTCAGTCCTGACGCGGCGGTGCACAGCAGCGCCGGTCCGAAGCCTAAGAACCTCGCGCTGACGATTACGGCAGCGATGAAGATGGCGAATGGATCCCGGCGCATGATTGGCCACAGGAACCAGATGCTCTGGGCAACTCCCGTTGCAACCAGCGCCCCCGCGTAGCGGAGAATGGTAGAACGCCATCGCATGTCAGGCTTTGGATCCGGGATGTCGAGCGGAGCCATGGCAATGAGAAATTATTCGGTCGACAGACGGACCGCGTGCGCGAACCTCGACCGTCTGAAAAAACGTGACGTAACAGGCTGTTGACAAACCCACGATTCGTATCGGGCTACGACTACAGCGTTTTGCAAGCGCTTCGGAACTGGTACGGCTTTAAGCCATTGATCCGCAGCGCCAGGCCTTGGTCAGCGAACTGTGTAGGGGTTCAATTTAGCAGGATAGGGCGCGGTCACGCAATTTGTGAATGTGAAAAAGAATCGCGGAAGAAAGCGGGGTGCGTAACTTTAAGCTTGACGAGACTCCCCAAGTTAATTCAGCCAGTCCGGACGTGGAGATTCTCTCTGCGTCCTACAACTGTCAGACTTACGGCTGCGTATTCAGAGTCTGGCGTCCCGCGTCTGGTCCTTGCGTGGTAGGAATCACGGTAAGTGGAGCTTGCAGAGTAAAGTTCAGGACCGTTTCCGATGGCAGTTTGATTTGCTGGCTATGAGTCACCGCCTGTGCTCCGGCACCCACGCCGCCTCCAGCCGCGGCTCCGATGGCGGCTCCTTTGCCTCCCCCAGCGATCGCGCCGATGATCGCCCCAATGCCGGCGCCAGCTCCCACCTTCTCGACTGTGTTCTTGCCGCGCGAGCTGCCTTGCTTTTTATACTGATCTGTCTGGATGTTGTAATAATTTCCGCCGGCTGAAATGCGATCCATCTGGAGCACGAGCAGGGATTGTCCCGCGAACTTGCCCGCGCTCTGCACGGTCACGACATGGCCTTCGACGTTATACCCGGTTGAAATCGCGGTGGCGCCATCTGCCGCGAGAGGTGAATTCAGCGTTGCATGGAAAGTCTGGCCTTGGGTCGCGGTTTCGGAATCAATTGCGTCCACCAACCTCACAGCAAAAGTCGTGCCCGAAGGAATCGTGACTTTCTGGGGCGGAGGCGGTGGCGGAGGCGGCGCAGGAGCGGCCGGTGCAGGCGCTGGAGTCGGGGCCGGAGTGCTTTGCGCGACTTGGGCCGGAGTGGCAGAAGAATCATCCTGGCTTTTAGATACTTTCCGCTTGTGCTTTTCTGCGGGAGCAGGCTTAGGAAGCTCCGGCGGGGGCGGAGCTTGGGCTTCGACTTGCGGCGGAGGCGGTGCGACCTGCAAGTTGTTCACCACCTGCTTAACCCCCGCTTCACTTGATGCATAACGAGCCGCTGCATCGCGCTGCGCGTCGTTGTCCACTTGGCCTGAAAGCGTCACGCTTCCCTTGTCGGCCTGCACGATCAATTGTTTGCCCTGCAGTCCGGAATCGGTATTCAGCTTGTTTTGAATATCGCTGGCGATCTGCGCATCCGTGGGAGCCTTCGAGCAGCCAATTGCTACCGATAGGGTAAGCAAAACGACGAGAGAAAAAGAAAGCCTGGCCTTCATAAAGCTACTCCTTGCAATGTAATCCGATGTAACTAATTTAGATGCGTTGATCCGCTGATTCTTGCGGAAAAATGTCGTTGGAAACTTTTCCATCATCAGAATGCCTGAAAGTTTGAGCGGCAACGAATTTAGCCCTCCAACAATTGTTACGACAGGCAAGCAAGAACGATTACGGCAACGCTGGCTAAGTTTGGTGCAGAAATTTGTAATCGAGGATGCTGGCCGCGAGCCTCGTGTTGTCCGTTTTCTCCGGCAAGTCTTTTGTGCGCGTAATCCGTCCCTGGCAAAGCACGGTGCTGTTCTTCTGTCCGGAAATCTCCTCCGGCATCTCGAAAACCATCTCTACCAGCGTGTTGTCGGGAAAGCGTTGCGGACCCTGCAACAGCACGCCCGACTGGCTGAGGTTAGCGATCGTGCCCTCGTACCAGCTCCCAAGATTCTTCACGCGGTACCGCACCGGCGTGTCGAGTCGTAGACGCCGGGCGCGCGGAACCCAGGTCGGCTTGCGAGCGCGAGTGCGAGCCCGCCGGTTGACGGTGCCCTCCGACTCGGCACCGGACTGGCTCCGGTCCACGCGTTCGGTTCGGCGCATCGTCGTCCAGTCGTAGCTGTATTCGACAGCGCAGAGGAGGCAAACCTGATAAAACTGACCATCGGCGGCCCGCCGCGGCCATGAAAACTCGTGGGAGCAACGGCCTAGCATGAGAACGTCCAGTAACTTCTGAGGCATGTTCGTTTATCCGGGCGGGAACGCCGGAAGACACATCATCTAACGGCAGCGTAATTTTGTGTAGGTTACTTTCGTGTCAGTCGGGGCGTGCTGATTCCACAGGCAGTTAATACCGGCGATGTTGGACTTTTCGGGTTCCGCCGCGGTCTTGATACGGAGAAGACTATGTCGGGAAGAATACGCGTGGTCAATCTCGAAGAGGGGTTCCCAACTCGCGATCAGGCCTGCCAAAAGCTCGAAGCCGTGCTGGCGCGCGCCCGGAAAGACGGCGTTGCCGTGCTGAAGGTGATTCACGGTTATGGTTCTAGCGGTGCGGGCGGCGTACTGCAGTTTGCGATTCGGGGCTTCCTGCGACAGCGAAAAGATAAAGGCGAGATTGCGGCATTCGTCAATGGGGAAAGCTGGTCCAGTTTCGACGAGCGAAGCAAATTGCTGTTCGCTAAGGCTCCGGAGTTGATCTTAGACAGCGATGTGGGGCGCGGTAACAAGGGAATCACACTGGTGCTGCTGTGAACCATGTGTATCATCAGCGTGTGCTCGGCGAGAGTGAGTTCGGCGTCACCGCATTCGTTTTGGCGGGCGGCAAGAGTTCTCGCATGGGAAGCGACAAGGCTTTTCTTTCGTTTGGAGATGAGACTCTTCTGTTGCGAGCGTTGAAGGCCGCGGGTTCGGTGACCCGGGATGTGCGGATTGTCGGAGATGCCGGGAAGTTTGCTGCGTTTGGCCAGACGGTTGAAGATGTGTATCGCGAACGCGGCCCACTAGGCGGAATTCACGCGGCGCTTTCCAGTTCGGAAACTGAGTTAAATTTGATGCTGGCGGTCGATCTGCCTTTCGTCGAGTCGAGATTTCTAAAATATCTGCTTTTGCGGGCACAGGAGTCAGGTGCATGGGTTACAGTTCCGTGCACAGATTCGGGCTTGCAGCCGCTCTGCGCGGTCTACCGGCGCGGATTTGTGGAGACTGCGGAACATTCATTGATCGAAGGTAAGAACAAGATCGATTCCCTGTTCCGCCGTGTTGAAACTTACGTGATCGAGGCAGATGAGTTGATGCGTGCGGGTTTCTCGGCCGAGATGTTCCGGAACGTGAACACGCCGGAGGAATTGGCCGTGGCGAAAAGTTTGCGTTTGGAATCGAGTTAACCATCCCAACAAATCAATTGCCGCATCATCTATTATCGGGAGTAACTGGTTCGGGAAACTGAAAGACCTATATGGCCACTGACCCACAACTTGGACCCTATATCGAATTCAAGGATGTCTCTAAAGCCTTCGGCGAAAACCGCGTGCTCGATCACGTGAGCTTCGACGTTATGGCGGGAGAGACAGTTTGCATCCTGGGACGAAGCGGAGTGGGCAAATCGGTCACCCTGTCAATTATCATGGGTTTTCTCAAGCCAGATTCGGGCCGCGTGATTGTGGCGAGGGAAGACATTACCGATTATTCGGAGGCGGAGCTGGAGCGTATCCGCAAGAAAGTGACCATGGTGTTCCAGAACGGCGCGCTGTTCGACTCGCTAACGGTAGGTGAGAATGTCGCATTCCCGCTGCGCGAGCGGCGTGATCTCAAGGAAGACCAGATTTTCCAGATCGTCGATGGATTGCTGGAAATGGTAGGTGTAAAGGAAATGCGCGACCTGCTGCCCTCGGATTTATCGACCGGAATGAAACGGTCGGTGGCGATTGCGCGCGCCCTGGCGGCTCAGCCGGAGTGCATTCTTTACGACGAACCAACAACCATGGTCGACCCGTTAATGGCGCAACTGCTGGGTGATTTGATCAGGCGGCTCAAGACGCAATTGCATCTGACCAGCGTGGTAGTGACGCACGATATGCGCCTTGCGGAGAAACTGGCGAATCGAATCGTGTTTCTGCACGAGGCCAGAGTGCTTTTTTTCGGCACCTATCCCGACATGGAAAAATGCAAAGAGCCGATTGTGCAGGAGTTCCTGGAATTGGACCGGCTGAGTTTGAAAGCGTAGTTAGGCGTCAGGCTTCGGTCTTCAGACGCTTCTAGAATCCTTGCTGCAGCAGTCGCTCGATCGTGATCGAACTGTTGTTTGAATCACCCCGCAGCATTTTCTCCACGTATTTTGCAATCAGGTCTACCTCGAGATTCACGGGATCGCCAGACTTGAGGGCTTTCAGATTGGTCATCTCGGTGGTGTGGGGGATAACGGCGACGGTGACTTGCGTTCCTTCTATCTTCGCCACCGTAAGGCTGATGCCTTCTATCGAGAGTGATCCTTTGGAGATGACGTAGCGGGCGAGTTCTGGCGGGATTTCGATGCGCAGCCAATAGTTGTCGGTGCCGGAGATTTGGTCGAGTGCCAGGAACTTGCCAGTGCCGTCCACGTGGCCTTGGACGATGTGTCCGCCGAAGCGCCCGTCGGTTCGCATGGGCAGTTCGAGATTGACCAAAGCGCCCGGTTTCATGCGCGAGAACGAAGTTCGATTCCAGGTTTCCTGAGCCAGGTCAGCGCCAAACGAGTCAGGTGTAATTTCCACGGCGGTAAGGCAGACGCCGCTAACCGCGATGCTGTCGCCCTTTTTCAACTCTTTGACAAGATGTGAAGTGGAGACGGTGAGACGGCGGTTGCCGTTTTCGTTGGTGATGCCGGTGACGCGTCCAACTTCTTCGATGATGCCGGTGAACATGGAATCTCCTTCATTCACCACAGAGTCACAGAGAACAATAGAGCTTCGTATTGTTTCTAGTGTAGTGTCCTGGAAGTAAACGGCATATTAAAACGGCCCGATCAAGAATGAAAGCCACCGAAAACACAAGGTCCCTCCACTCCGCTTCGCTCCGGTCGGGATGACAGAATTATTTTGCGAATTTGTGCGACGGTCGCTAGTTGGGATGGCCCACTAGTATGGGTTTCACTTTCTTGCCATCTCTGTGTCTCTGTGGTGAAAATGCGCTTTAGTCCGAATATGGTTCCTTCAAATATCCCTCGACTGCGAAGTCCTCGCCGAAACGATGCAGGCGGATAGACTTCACGTGGGCTGACTCGCTTATGTCTCTGAATCCTGCGCCGGCTGCGAACGGCACCGAGGCGGTGCCTCCCAGAATTCTGGGGGCGTAATAGAAGAACACCTTGTCGACGATGCCGGAAGCCAGCGCGGCGGCGTTGACCATGGCGCCACCTTCAATCATCAGGCTGGTGATCTCCATTTCGCCGAGAAAGCGGATGACAGCGGTCATGTCCGGGTGACCATCCGAAGTGGAGGTGGGCAGTTGTTGTACGCCAACGCCCAGTTTCAGCAATTGCTTTTTCTTTTTCTCTTCCGCAAAGGAGCAGAGCACGAGAACGTCGTCGTGGGCGGTCTGAGCGATCCGGGAATCTAGCGGCAGGCGCAAACGGGAATCGAGGATCACGCGCAAGAGCGGGCGGCGCCGGGGGTGGCCGCTACGATCTATAAGTTGCGGATCATCAGCGATGACGGTGCCGACGCCAACCAGAATTGCGTCATGCTGATGGCGAAGTTCTTGAACGTGCGTGCGCGCGAGGTCGCCCGTGATCCATTCCGTGCGAACGGTTCCGGCGGATAATTGTGTCGGCGGAGGTGCGATTTTGCCGTCGAGGGTCATCGCGGCCTTGAGCGTAACCAGGGGCGTGCGATGGCGAATGTACTTGGCAAAGGATTCATTCAGTGATTTCGCGTCTTCTTCCATCAGGCCGGATGAGACTTCGATCCCTGCGCTGCGAAGCTTGGCGAATCCCTGACCGCTGACTTGCGGATTCGGGTCCTGCATGCTGGCAACAACGCGTGAGATTCCGGCGGCAACTACTGCGTCAGCGCAAGGCCCGGTGCGGCCTCGGTGCGAGCAAGGCTCGAGGTTGATAAAGAGAGTAGCGCCGCGAGCTTTTTCGCCGGCTTGTTCGAGGGCAAGGATTTCTGCGTGCTTCATGCCGTCGTAAGTGTGGCTGCCAGAGCCAACGATGGTGCCGTTCGCGTCCACGATGACGGCTCCGACGCAGGGATTCGGCGATGTTAAACCGGTTCCTTGGCGCGCCAGGTCTAAGGCTCGGCGGAGAAAAAGTTCGTCAGTGGCTCGATTGGGCATTCTATGTGTTTCACCAAGAGTCACGGAGACACAGAGAAAGCAGTAACTGAAACTTCCTGGCTGCGTTTGCACCCACGTTCCAACGTTCGCACACCAGTTACGTTCTTTCTCTGTGCCTCGGTGGTGGGAAAACTACACAAACAACGAGTCGACAAAATCTTTGGCGTTGAAAGGTATCAGGTCGCCGGCTTTTTCGCCGACGCCGACGTAGCGTACCGGCAGGCCAAGTTCGCGAGAAATGGCGACCACGACTCCGCCCTTTGCCGTGCCGTCGAGCTTGGTCAGCACGATTCCGGTTACTCCGGCTGCCTCGGTGAACTGACGCGCCTGCTGTAAACCGTTCTGCCCGGTGGTGGCGTCCATGACCAGCAGCGTCTCGTGAGGCGCGCCGGGAATGATACGCTGCGCGGTGCGCCGCATCTTTTCTAGCTCCGCCATGAGATTGGTTTTGGTGTGCAGACGGCCGGCGGTATCGACGATTACGTAATCGCTATGGCGCGCGGAAGCGGCTTGCAGAGCGTCGTAGAGTACGGCTGCAGGATCGCCGCCAGCTTTGGTTCGGATGACTTCTGTGCCAGTACGTTGTCCCCAGATTTCCAGTTGCTCGATGGCGGCGGCGCGGAAAGTATCGGCGGCACACAGGAGCACGGTCTTTCCTTGCGAACGAAAAACCTGAGAGAGTTTGCCGATTGTTGTCGTCTTGCCTGTCCCGTTGACCCCAACCACGAGGATGACTTCCGGCGTTCCGTCCACTTTCTGGACAGGGCTCGTGTTGGCGGCGTTCAGGATCGCGAGCAACTCTTCTTTCAGCAGGCGTTTGAGTTCGTCTGTATTTCCAATCTGTTTGCGGTCGGCTTTTTCTCGAAGCTTGTCGAGGACTTCGCGGGTGGTCGTGTTGCCCAGATCGGCGCCGATCAGAGTGGCGTCAAGGTCGTCCAGGGTGGCGCGATCAATTTCCTTGCCGAAAGAGACGACTTCTTCGATGCGCTGGCTGAGGTTTTCGCGGGTGCGCGTCACCGCCTCTTTCATGCGGTCGAATAGTCCCGGCTTCTGTTCCTCGTCCAGGCTGCCAAACAGGGTCTGAATCATAGATTTTGGGGGTTGCAAGCCAAGCTTCAATTATAGCGGCAGGCAGGGATTTCGATGGTTGACTGAACTTTCGTGGACGTGCTGGTGTGGCTTGCCGGGAGAGTGTTGGTGCACGAACGAATGCATAGATCCTTCGCTTTGCTCAGGATGACCGCGCGAACGAGTTTACGCGGGGGCTTCCGAAGCGATCGGTGTTGGAGTCGGAGGCGATACGGGAGTTGGCGCCGTGGCCACAACTGAGATGGGTGGAGCAGGGACAGTCTGGCGCGGGATGCGAATTTCGCCGCGCCCGTAAATCGCGGTGATGGCTGCGACCGCGGTTGGGTCGAGGCGTTTTCCGGAAAGATTGTGAATAATCTTCAGGGCATCCAGCGGAGCATGCGCGTGTTGATAAGGACGGTTGGTGGTGAGCGCGTCGAAGGTATCGGCGACGGCGATGATACGCGGCAGAAGCGGAATTTCATCTCCCTTTAGGCCATGCGGGTAGCCGCGACCGTCAAGCGACTCGTGATGCAGTTCAATCCCAGGGATCATGTCTTTCAATTGCGCCACAGGGCGCAGGATATTGGCGCCCTTGGTGGTATGCGTTTTCATGATGTCGAATTCTTCCGGGGTCAGCGCGCCCGGCTTCTTGAGGATGCGATCTTCAATACCGATTTTGCCGACGTCGTGCAGCTGGGCGGAGATGCGGACGGTTTCAATGAAGTCTTCGTCCACCCCAAGCTCTTTGGCAATCATCATGGAGTAGCGGGTGACGCGATCGGAGTGACCGCGAGTGTAGGGATCTTTTTCGTCGACCGCGCCGGCCAGCATCTGGATCGAGCCCATAAACAGGTCACGATTCTCAGTGGCAGCGCTTTTGAGGTCAAGCACAAAATGCTCGAGCTCTTCGGACATGACGTTGAAGGTGTCGGCCAACTCGCCGATTTCGGTGCGGCTCTTTACGTGAACCCGTTGCGAGAAGTCTCCGCCGGCAATGGCCCGGCTGAAATGGGTGAGCACTTGCAACGGGTTGGTAATGCGGCGAGCGGCAAAAATGCTGATTCCGATGCTAAGAGCAATCGCCATAATTGCCAGATTGCGGGCGTTGCGCTGCATTTCATAGACGCCGCGATAAGCCTCGGCGCGGGGTTTCTGTACGACCACGGCCCAGTCCAGGTTGGTTACGGGACTGTAAGTGCCGAGCATCCGGATGTTGGCCTTGCCGTCGCGGACATTGAATTCACGCGTGGCGGCGACCATCTGCACCTTGGTGCCAGCCTCGACGAAATTCCGCACGATTTCGAGATTGGACATGTCCTGACCGGTGGCGTAGTCGGAAGTGGCTCCGGCAACGAGGCGGCCCTGGCTATCCACCACATACGGAGTCAGGCCGCCGCGGTTGACTTCCTGCAGGCGGCGAATCAGGAATTGCAGATCTACGACCGAACCAATCATTCCCAGAAAGCTGCCGCCGTACATTACCGGGGTACTGACCAGCATTACGGTGCGGGCCGACTTGCCGGTGCCGACCACCAGCGCTTCGCCGTTGTAGACGCGGCCTTCGCGGGCGGCAGAATAGGCACGCTCCAGCTCGCGTTGCAGAAAAGCGTCGGGAGCGATTCGTCCTGCGGAAATTCCTTTGGCATCGGAATTCAGCAGCGTGGCGTAGGCCAGGTCGTCTGAAGAAGAAACAAAGTTCTCAAGCAGGGCGCGCAGTTCGGGAGCTTCCACATGCTCGGCAGTGATGTCCCCGCCGCTGGTTACCTGGAGAGCTGAGGCCAGATTGGCCTGCATCATGCGCAGCGATTCCTGGTGCTGCGAAATATCGTCGGCGAGCGAGCGGGTGACAGTATTCTGGAGCAGCCGTTCGTTGGTGATCAGGCGGTCCCGGTTGATGGCTTCGACCTGGGCCGAGTAAAAATACATAGGCACGACGCTGATCAGTACGAGCACACTTAGAATGACGTACAGAATGGGCAGGCGAGATGGCGTTGGCAAGTTCAGCGACAAGTGACCCCTGCGCGAAGCGTGTCGTACACGGCCAAGTGTTCAGCGAATACTGTTAAAGTGTAACGTGATATCGGGGCGATTAAGCGTTACGAAGGTACTCCGAAAAGCGGTGCCCTTCGGGCTGTTTGCCGAGATTCGCAAGATTCTGAAGGAGGATTTTGCAAGAGTAGAATTTCTGCTAAGTAGTTGATGGACCAATAACATGATTTCACCTCGGGGTCGCAAACGGGCAGGGTCGAAGGGCATTCGGAAGACCGAACAGAGAAATTCTGCGGAGTGGGGATACCTGATTATTTGGGAACTTCAGGTGCGACCGGAAATGGCAAAGCGCTTTGAGAAGATTTATGGGGCTGACGGGGAGTGGGCGCGTCTATTCCTCCGGGATGGAGCCTATATCGGGACTGAGTTAATCCATCACTTTAATGCCAGCGGGTCCTACGTGACGCTGGATTTCTGGACATCGGAGAAGGCTTACGACGACTTCCGCAACCGGCATCTGGCTGAGTACGAAGCACTCGACAAGAAGTGCGAAACGTTGACGGAGAACGAACGGGAGATCGGAAAGTTCGTGAGAGTATCGAGCAAATAACGGCTCTACGAAGATGAGCTTGAATCGAGGCCGATTTCGCTTTTGGCGCTGCGCGTCATCAGGTCATGGATGGCATCCCGCGGCGATTTGCCTTGATGAAGAATGGCGTCCATCTGCGCCGTGATCGGCATTTCAACTCCGCGGGCGCGGGCCAGTTCGACGGCAGCGTGAGTGGTGAAGACGCCTTCGGCCACCGTGCCGTGCATAGCCGCGATGATCTCCGTAAGCTTGCGTCCGCGACCCAGTTCGACTCCGACGCTACGATTGCGCGAAAGCCCGCCGGTACAGGTGAGGACGAGATCGCCCAGGCCTGCGAGGCCGGCCATCGTATCCTGGCGGCCGCCGCACGCAATGACTAGCCGCGTGATCTCGGCCAGTCCGCGGGTGATCAGCGCTGCAATGGAGTTGTGCCCGAGTCCCAGGCCGTCGCAAATGCCGGCTGCAATGGCAATGATGTTCTTCAGTGCGCCGCCGAGTTCCACGCCGGTCACATCAGTGTTGGTATAAACCCGGAAAGAAGGATCGCTGAACTCGCGCTGGATAATTTCCGTCAGTTTTTTGTCTTGAGACGCGATTGTGATCGCCGTAGGATCGCCGCGTGCGACTTCTTTGGCGAAGGTTGGTCCGCTCAGCGCGCCAATGCAGGGCTGGAAGCCTCCGTTGGATCCGACGATCAGCGTGATCACTTCGGTCATACGCAGCAACGTGCCCTCCTCTAGACCCTTTGTGGCGCTCACGAACAACATGCTGGGCTTTAACCAAGGACGCATCTTCTCGAAGAGACTTCGGCAATGCTGCGAAGGCATCACGCTCACGACGATATCGGCACCTTGAAGGGCTTCCTCGAAGTTGCCAGTCACAGAAACGGATTCGGGGATGACGTTCCCCGGAAGAAAGAGTTCGTTGATCCGGCGGGACGTGATGGAGTCACGAACATCTTTTTCGTGGGCCCAGAGTCGGACCCGGTGTGTATTCTTTCGCCCCAGCACGATGGAAAGGCTTGTGCCCCAGGCGCCAGCGCCGATGACAGCGATTTCGCTCACGTGCGCCTCCACTGAAAACGCGACTCGGTGTGGCCGAGCAGGCGACGAATGTTCTCGTGGTGCTTAGCGATGATCAGCAGGGAAGAGGCGGCAATGAACGCGAGCATCGACGAATTTATGCGATCAGGATCGAGCATCCACGCCAGGAGCGGGAACATGGCGACGGCAAGAATCGAGGCCAGGGATACGTAACGAAGGGTCAGAAGGATCACGATGAAGATCGCGACCATCACCAAGATTGCTTTGGGCGTGAGGGTTATAAAGGCGCCCAGGCCGGTCGCCACTCCTTTGCCGCCTCGGAAACGCAACCACACTGGGAAAACATGACCTACGATGGCGAAGAATGCGGCCGCGCCTAACAGGGTGTTGTTGCCGGGAAAGAGCGTGCGCGTGATCGCTACGGGGCCGAATCCTTTCAACGCGTCGAGAATCAGCGTGAGCACGCCCAATCCTGGAGAAGTACGGGAGACGTTGGTTGCGCCAATATTTCCGCTTCCGGTTTGACGAACGTCCTGTCCGCGAAATGCGCGCACTAAAAGATAGCCGAAGGGGATCGAGCCGAGCAGATAACTATAGGCGGCAGTGAGGACGAACGAGGTCATCGCTCTTCTTATACTCGTTGTATGCTTCGCAGTTGCTCCCGCGGAATTCCAGCGCTACGCAAGTTCGAAACGCTCGATCTTGGTGTAGCGCGAACCTCCTCGCGAGAGTTCGCTCTGATACAGAAAAAACTCGCGGGCCGTCATAGTACCAAACTCAGGAGTGGGCAGAGCGGCTAATTTCTCTTGCAGCACCTGGAAGTTCTTGTTCGCAGTGTCGCCTTTGTGCCAGCGCGGAGAGCCGGAGCGTCCACCGCCGCGCGCCAAGGTAAGGTGCGGGGTGAAAAGATGATCTTCTTTTGGGATTGCAAGAGCGCATGTGGCCTCGTCGACCGCCTTCGCGAGAGAGGGGAGTTGCGATCCGGATTCGATCCCAACCCAGAAGACGCGCGCGGCCTTTGTCGTTGGGAAGAATCCATAGCTGCGGAATGAAATCTCGAAAGACCCGGCACGGATGTCGGCGAGGACTCGCTTGATTTGTTTCACAATCTCGGTGGGTTTTTCGCCAATGAACTTCAAAGTGACGTGCAGTGATTCAGGGCGAACCCAGCGGGCGTCCGGAGCGAAACCGCTCACACCTTCCATGAAGCGCTGTATGCGCTGGCGGATGGCGTCGTCGATGTCGAGGGCAACGAAGAGGCGCATAGTCGTCGTTGGTCGCTCGTCGCCGGTTTGGCCATCCGCTGGAATGGTTTGGCCAGCGACCAATGACGAACGACCGACGTCTGCTCTACATCAACTTTCTTCTCACCATGTCCATCGCCTGCTGGCTGGCGAACCAGCGGATGCGTTTGCGATCTCCGGCAAACCTGCGCTCCGCGACTTCGGTTCCTGTGTCGGCGGCGAGAGCATGGAAAACCAGCCCTACCGGCTTCGCTTCAGTTCCGCCCGTAGGCCCCGCGACCCCGGTTATGCCCAGGCCCAGAGTTGCGCCACTCCGTTTGCGAATTCCTTCCGCCAGAGCAGCGGCGACTTCGCGGCTGACTGCGCCGTGCTTCTCAATCATTTCGGCGGGAACATCGGCGAATGCCGTCTTCCATTGATTCGAATACACGACTGCGCTACCGACAAAGTAACGCGAGCTTCCACTGATCGAAGTGATGCGTTCGGCCAACAGTCCACCGGTACAGGATTCCGCGACCGCCAAAGTTGCGTTGCGCATTTGCAAATAGTATCCGACGATCTGCTCCATCGAATCGCCGTTATCAGAGAAGACGTAATCCCCGAGTTCTTCTTCAATCTTTTCGGCTAACTGATCAACGCGCTCCTGTGCGGCTTCAAGAGAAGTGGCGCGAGTCTTCAAGTGCAGTTGAATCTCCCCCGCTCCAGCGAGGATGGTTGTCTGAACATCAGTATAGAGCTTGTAAATGGGGGCAACCCGCGCGTCACACTGGGATTCACCCAACCCGGTAATCTTCAGCTGCCGCGTGGCGATAAATTGCTGCGGAAGTTTGGCGCGCAAACGAGAGAGACATTGCTCTTCGAAGAGGGCTTTCAATTCATGCGGCGGTCCCGGAAGCAAAACGATGATTCGCTCGCCGCCTTCATACTTGCCGCTCATCCATTGTCCAGGGGCGCTACCGTTGGCGTTCGGCAGGACGGTCGCACCTGTGATCACGTCCGCCTGCTTCACGTTGTTTGGCGCCATCTTCCAGCCGCGAGCCGCGAAGCGCTGTTCGAGGTTCGCGATAATTTCCGGGTCACGGCGAAGCTTAAGTCCCAAAGCTTCGGCCACGGCTTCGCGAGTGAGATCGTCCTCGGTTGGGCCGAGGCCACCCATGAAGATGACGACTTCGGCGCGCGAAACGGCAAGGCCGGCCGCTTCCGTAAGGTTTTCAAGGCTATCGCCTACGATGGTCTTGAAAATCACTTCAACCCCGAGTTGATTGAGCTTTTCCGTCAGATAGAGCGAATTTGTATCCTGACGAAAGGGGGTCAACAGCTCGGAGCCGATGGCGATGATCTCCGCGTTCACGAGTAAAAGTGTAAACGAAAAACCAGATAGGCAAGATCGGCCACGGATTTTCGCGGATCTACGCTGATAAAACTGCAGCGGAAGTCAGGCGGCGAAATCGGCCAGCGGCAATCCCTGAATGTTCCAGGCGAGGTGATGGACCGCGCTGTTCGTGGCCAGGACCGCCGATCGGCCCGGGGCGAATGCGAGACCGACGAGACCCGCGCCCGCAACTGCCAACGATGCCTCGCCCGAGGGCGTGATCTTTACGATGCCGCGCTTGCCCGAGAGAGATGCAGCGACGTAGAGATTACCATCTGCGTCGAAGGCTATACCCTGAGGCCGTCCCAGGCCACGGAAAAAAGTCGACACGTTGCCTTGAGGCGTGACCTTGTAAATGCAATCAAAGCTGGAGGTCGTCGGCCCGGTTATGAAAAGGTCTCCATGCGGCCCGAAGGCCAGATGGTAGGCGGAAATGCTGGGCTCAAGCGTAGCGAAAACAAAGATCTGGCGGTCGGCGCCGATCTTGAAAATTGTCCCGCTGCGGTCGCCGACATAAAGATTTTGCGCGCGATCGAACGCGATGCCGGTAGCAATGCCCATGCCCTCGGCGTACGACGACATGGTCCCGTTCGGAGCGACACGGTACACCGTCCCATCGAAACGCGAAGAAACATACATTTGGCCGGCCCGATCGAAAGCAATGGAAGTTGCATTCATCAGGTCTGCCAAGAAGGGCTTGACGTTGTAGTTGGTGTCAATTTTGTAGATCGCAACCGGCACCTTTTGTCCTCGGCTTCCGGAGAAACTGACGTAGATGTTGCCTTCAGCGTCGACCGCAGGATTACTTACGGGGTGCAGGTTCTCGGCGATAAGGACGGCTACCTTGATTTGGTGAGGATTACTCGAGTGTCCGTTGGTCGAAACTACGATGGGCCCCGAAGACGCACCCGGCGGGACTCGAGCGACCAGGAAGTCGTCGCTGCTAATCACTATGCCACCTTCGATATCGCCGAAGCGCACTCGCGGCCGTCGCAGATCCTGAGGGCGCAAGCCGTGGCCAGTAATCCGCACTTCGCCACCGGGCAAGGCTGCAGCCGGAAACACCGCCTCAATGTGCGGCTTTCCGTTTACGTTTGTCTTCCCCAGCAAGCGATCAGAAATTCCCATGGACTTCAATTTCCTTCTTGACTCGTGCTCCGAAAACTATCGTGGCAGAACGCCGAAATGCAACGCCAGTCGCATGGTGGCTAAAGCGTAAATACCAGCCGCGACATCATCTAGTACGATGCCGAATCCCTCCGGAAGGTGCTCGAGTTGGCGCACCGGCGGAGGTTTCACGATATCGAATCCACGGAAAAGTATAAAGCCGAGCAAGATAGATTTCCATGAGACGGGAACCGCAATCAGCGTAATGAGTTGGCCGGCTACTTCGTCGATCACGACGAACTGAGGGTCTTTTAGGCCCGTGGCGCGCGCCATAAGGGTAGCGGCAGGAATGCCGACGAGGATTGCCCCAACCGCTAGCAACACCGTGGCCGCAGGCTGCCAACGGGGGTCGATCCAGCCGCTTAGCAGCCACCAGAGCAATATCGTGGCTGCCGAACCCCAGCTTCCCGGCCCAGGCCGCAGAAGTCCGGTGCCAAGGAAAGTAGAGACGAGCTTGGCCCAGAGCGGCGCGCGGCGGGGCGACGGAGTTTCGGAGTCTGGCTCAGTCTTCATCGGAACTGTCCGGTAGTCCGCCCGACAAACTCTCAGATGTGTCGGTTACCGGCGACGAGATTACGTAGGCCCCGCTGGCCCACTTACCCAGGTCGATTTGGCGGCAACGGTCGCTGCAGAACGGGAAATCCGCGTCTTCACTCTTCACCGGCTTTTTGCAGATGGGGCACTTCAGCTTGAGAGTTCGCTTGCGGGCCATAGATCTTTAGATGATTTTCGCCACCAGATCGTAGTCATGAGCTTCGGTGATCTGGCAGCGATAAAACTCGCCGGGCACCGGTTGGAGCCCTTCGGGAACGTCGTTGACGAAGACTTTTCCATCGATTTCGGGAGCATGCCTGGGAGTGCGTCCTTCGAGCAGCAGGTCACTCTCTTCGGATACTCCCTCCAGCAGAAGTTCGAGTTCGCGGCCTACCAGGGCCTTCTTTTTCTTCTTGCTGATGCGACGCTGAATCTGCATCAGATGTTTGCGCCGTTGTTCGATATCACGGGCCGAAAGTTTTTCCTCCAAGGCAAAGGCAGTCGCGCCTTCCTGATCGGAGTAACCAAATGCGCCCATCCAGTCAAATTCGGCCTGCCGGACGAATTCACACAGCTCTTCGAATTCCTTTTCGGTCTCGCCGGGGAATCCGACGATGAAAGATGTCCGCAACGTAACGTCGGGAATCGTACGGCGCATCTTGTCGATTGATCGCAGAAACACGTCAGACCCTCCACCGCGTTTCATGCGCTTCAGGACCGACGCAGAAGAATGTTGCAGCGGAACATCGACATAAGCGCAAATCTTATCGTGCGCGGCAATGGTTTCGAGCAGCCGCCCCGTAATTTTGTTGGGATAGGCGTAGAGGAAACGGATCCAGCGCAAGTCTTCAATACCGGCCAGCTTTTCGAGCAGAAGCGCGAGCCCGTCCTTGAGACCAAAATCTTCGCCGTAGCAAGTCGTGTCTTGTCCGATCAGAGTGATCTCACGCACTCCCGACTGAGCCAGGCGCTCGGCCTCGGCAATCACGGACTCAAATCGGCGCGAGCGGAACTTGCCCCGAAGCTGCGGAATGATGCAGAAGCCGCAAGGGTGATCGCAGCCTTCTGCGATCTTAATGTACGCGGTGTATTTCGGAGTCGCCAGGACGCGAGGTGTGGCTTCGTCGTAAAGATAGTTGGGCAAGTCGGCGATGGCACCGTCCCATGACTCGCGGGAAAACCGGCCTTTTGCCTCGCGAGCGTCGCCTTCGGGGCGCGAGCTCAGAATGTTGAACGGTGAAGGCTTCGGGGAGGGCGTCGCGACTCCCGCCGCCGCCAGAATCTTCTCCAGTTCACCCGTCCCCACCACGGCGTCAACTTCCGGAATATTCTTGCGAATGTCGTCGCGAAAACGCTCGACCAGGCATCCGGCGACGATCAGTTTGCGGGCACGACCGTCGGTCTTGTGGCGCGCCATTTCCAGGATGGTGTTTACAGACTCCTGCTGTGCGCTGGCAATGAATGAACAAGTGTTGACTACAATGACATCGGCATCGTCGGCGCTTGAAATCAACTCAGCCCCAGCTTCTGCCAGCATGCCCATCATGACTTCG
>Ga0210383_10001613_pt1 | contig 20571 bp, 15 predicted proteins | sample IncBWC14OmetaG_FD_160072 | JGI IMG/M metagenome (GOLD analysis project Ga0210383, IMG submission 160072) | Forest soil microbial communities from Barre Woods Harvard Forest LTER site, Petersham, Massachusetts, United States - Inc-BW-C-14-O ... | reverse complement strand
TGCCTTCTAAGCAGCGGGTCGCGGGTTCGAATCCTGCCGGGCGCGCTGAACTGCGGCTTTACCTGCACGGCGCCGCTTGCGCGGGTCGGCTGCTTGATAGGCGGCCGGTTGCCGAGGTAGACCGCGGCAGAACCGGGATCGGGCATGCTAGCTGCACAGAGGGGGAATGGTGTTCCCCTGTGGCGATAACTATAGCGCTCGGACAGCAGATAATTTCTGCGCCGATGCTGCCGGACTCAACCGTTGGCAGCTCAAGGCGGCTCGACCGCGCTCCGGTGTCAGCCAATGACCCCCTGAGGTCTCGTATCACATATGATACAATGAGATCGATCGCAGGAGGACCTCAGGGATGACCGGACCGGAATCTGACGCTCCTGGGCTTGCCCGGCCCGAGTTGGTACGCGTGCTCGAATCAGCGGCACGGCTCCAACAGGTCGTTCCCGACGCCGTCCTGGTTGGCGGCTCTGCCGCGGCGCTGTGGGCCAATCACCGCTTCTCCTATGACCACGACCATGTGCTGCAGGATCTCAGTGATCGCTTCGACGCCGTACTTGAAGCGATCGAAGCAACGGACGGATGGGTGACGAACCGTGTGACCCCGGGAAAGATCATCCTCGGCGAACTGGGCGATATCGAGTCTGGAGTCCGCCAGCTGATCCGGAGCAGGCCCTTGGAGGTCGCGGAAGTGGAACTGCCGTCCGGGCAAGTGCTCCGGGTACCGACGCCAGACGAGACGCTGCGGATCAAGGGTTACCTGATCGTCCGGCGTAACCAGGTACGGGACTATCTCGACGTCGCGGCTCTTTCTGACCGGTACGGAATAGCTCACGCCGCGGAAGTGCTCCGGCACATTGATGTCTACTATTCCGATCAGCGTGGTCCCGAATCGGAGGGTGTGGCGACCCAGCTCGCCCGGCAACTGGCCGACCCTAAGCCGGCGGACGCTCGTACCATCGGTCAGCTTGGCCGGTACAAGGGCCTGGATTCACGCTGGACGGACTGGGGGAACGTTACCGATGCTTGCCACTCGCTGGCTGTGGAGATGGTGGAATGACCACCGCCCTGAGGTTCCGTAACGTCGACGCGTCTCCGGATGACCCCGTAGAGACGTGGCCCTTCGAAGGCATTCTCGCGGCAGTTGAACGGGGCACTCTTCCGGATTGGCGTCGGCTCGCGAGCGCGATCCGGGCCGATCCCTGGGGTCCGGTAGCCCATCAGGTCCTCGAAGCCGTTCACCTGTCCCACCCCTACGGCACCACCGAGCTGCTAGAGGGGATAGTAGCCCGCGCCCGCGAGCTGGCCGCCGATTCAGAGCGGGCGGCTGTCGCATCCGAGGTGCAGGCCCTCGTGGCCAGATCCGGGCTGTCCAAGCAGGATTTCGCAGAGCGGATAGGAACCTCGCGGTCCCGGCTGTCTACCTACATGTCTGGCAAGGTCGTGCCCTCAGCAACCTTGATGGTACGGATGCGGCGGGTCGCGCTGCACGCCTCTGAGATGACTACTCAGCCGTCGGACGAGACCGACGATTAACACCAGCTACCTAGCTCGACTTTCCGGGCCGGAAAGTCGAGCTAGGTCCGACGCAGTCAATACCGCATCAACTGTCAGCGGTGGTGTGCTTGCAGCACCAGTTCGTGGAGGGTGTTGGTGTCGCTGTTGCCGTAGTAAAGGACCAGCTGGCCTGCGGCGTTGGTGCCGATGGCCAGGCCGAACAGCGCTCCGGCGGCCTGGTGCCTGGCCAGGTCCACAGAGGCCACGACCTTGCCGCCCGGGGTGATCTCGACGAGGCGGTTATCGTTGGCGTTCGCTACCAGCAGGTTGCCGTTCGCCGGGTCGATCACCACGTTCTCCGGGCTCTGCAGCGCGGGGCCGCGATAGACGGTCCGCACATGGACTGGCACGGTCGCCGTGGCGGCGCCGGGAATCGCGTAGAGGGCGTTGTCCGCGTCGTTGGTCTCGTACAAAGTGCCGTTCGCGCCGAAAGCGTAGCCTTGCGGGCCCGCCGCGGTCGCGGCGTTGCCTCCGGCTGGAGTCTGGCCCTGGCCCGTGGCGATCTGCGCGTAGGTGGAATTGACGGGCTGCCCGTTGACCGGTCCGGTCGGGTGCGGTGTCAACCGCCAGACGTCGCCGCCGCCGGTGCCGGTCGCGGCGTTGCCCGCGTTGCCGTAATAGAAGCTGACCGTCCCGTTGGCCGAACTGACTCCCTGGCCCCACACTCCGACGAACGAAGCAGCATTCATGGTCGTCGCGTCGGTGAAGGTGGCCTTTAGTTGTCCGGTGGGTGTGATGAGCAGGTCGTTGGCCGCAGTGCCGTCGGCGGCGCTGCCATAGTCACCGATCCAGACGCCGTCGTTGGCCGGGTTGATGGCGATACCGACCGGACCCGCCACGGGACCGCCCTGGAAGAACACGCTGGTCGCACCGGTGACGGGGTTGACCTGCAGGATCGTTGTCCCAGCCCCGGCGGTGCCGTTCACGTCGCTGAACTCGGCGACGAGCAGGTTTCCAGCGGTGAGATCGCCGGAGGTGAGCGGGACGACGGCGATGCCGAACGGATCGCGATCGCCGTTAGGAGCGATGAGCGAGGCCACTGTCTTGTCCCGCACGTGGCCAAGCGGGTTCGGCACTGGCGCGGCATTGGCCGCCGCGGCGCTCAGGCCGGTGATCGCGGCGGCGCTGACGGCAACCGCCGCGAGGGCGACGGCCGCGGCGCCGGGAAGACGACGGCGGTGACTCGTGGTGCGCATGGGAATTCCTCCAATAGGTGTCATGGTTCCCGCGGTGTAAGGACACGTGGAACCTGGCCAGGTGAGCCGACCCGCAGGTCCAATGCGGGCTGTGGTTAGCGCAGCGGCTTGAACGCCGCCCGGATCTCGGTCGCGAACAGCTCGGGCTCTTCCCAGGCGGCGAAGTGGCCGCCCCTGTCGACCTCGTTGAAGTAGGTGACGTTGGGGTAGGACTTCTCGACCCAGCTGCGCGGGGTCCGCCAGATCTCGCCGGGGAACGTGGTGAACCCGACCGGGAGCTTGACCTCCGGGCGGGGCTGCCCGGCCGCCCGGGCGGCGGCCTGGGTGTTCTCCCAGTACGACCGGGCCGCCGAGGCCCCGGTGCCGGTCAGCCAGTACAGCGTGATGTTGTCCAGCACGTGATCCCGGGTCAGCCCGCCGGACGGCTGCCCGTCGAGGAAGGCGCGGGAGATCTTGTCGTAGCTGTCTGTGTCGTGATCCAGCATCCAGGCCGCCAGCGCGACGGGTGAAGCCTGCAGGGCGTAGCCGACCGTCTGCGGCCGCGTGTTCTGCTCGATCAGGTACCCGTTGCCGCTGGTCCGGAAGACGTTGATCGCGTCCAGCGCCGCTTGTTCCTCCGGGGAGAGGTCCGCCGACGGGTAGCCGCCGCCCAACCCGGCCAGGAGCAAGTTCAGGTGGATGCCAAGCAGCCCCGAGGGCGCCTGACGGCCCATCGCGTCGGTGACGGCCGCGCCCACGTCGCCGCCCTGGGCGACGTAGCGGGTGTAGCCGAGGCGGCGCATCAGCTCCGCCCAGGCTCCAGCGACGCGGCCGACGTTCCAGCCCAGCTCGGTCGGCTCGTTGGAAAAGCCGTAGCCGGGCAGGGACGGTATCACCAGGTCGAACGCGTCCCCGGCGGAGCCGCCGTGTGCCGTCGGGTCGGTGAGCGGACCGATGACCCCGAGCATCTCGATGATCGAGCCGGGCCAGCCATGCGTGATGATCAGCGGCAACGCGTCCGCGTGTGATGACTTCGCGTGGATGAAGTGGATATCCTGCCCGTCGATCTCGGTGTTGCACTGCGTCAGCGCGTTCAGCCTCGCCTCGCACGCGCGCCAGTCGTACTCGGCCGCCCAGTAGCGCGCGAGTTCAGCAAGCGTGGCCAACTGCACGCCCTGCGACCGGTCGGCGACGAGCTCCCGGGTGGGCCAGCGCGTGTCGGCGATGCGCTGCCGGAGGTCGGCGATCGCCTCGTCAGGCATATCGACCCGGAAGGAACGGATTTCAGTTTCGCTGGACATAAGTCTCCACCTCCCTGGATTGGTTGACGACGGACGGGCCGACCAGTCGGTTCCGGCCCGACGTTCCACGCTTACGGCCCGTCGCCGCGCCAGCGGACTGGTTGGTACTGCCTCACGATCGCGGGTCGGGCGGACGCCTGGCGTCCGGGACATCACTGGCCGATGCCCTGGTCTGCATCACTGGCCCATGCCTTGGTCTGCATCGAGGAACCCATATGCGCGTCCTCCAGTCGGGCATCGAGCGCACTGAGGCGACCGCAAGGTAGCCGGGCTCTCGGGTGTGCGTGGATGACGTCGGGGTCGGGGTCGATTTCCAGCCCGGGACCCTGCGGTAGCCGCCGAGGCGCCGCACGGAACGGGCGTGGCGTCCATCAGCCGCAACAGGTCGTCCAGATGGTCAGCTCCGAGGCCGTCCCGCTCCACGCTACGCAGCCTCCATCTGCGCCCTGTCGCAGGCCAGGGTAACGGCCAGGGTGACGGCCAGGGTAACGGCCGGGGGTGTCACCGACGCTACGCGCCCGCCGGATACACGATCGTGAGGCAGTACCCGCCCAATCAGATCGCGGGTGATCTGCGGCGCAGGCGGGATCGACGTGCACATCCTCACGTGCACACTCACCGGCAACGGCGTCTGGCCCGTAGCTGGTGAACCGAATACCAGAAGGAGAACAGCGATGAGACAGCAGTACATCCCCGGGTCCGGCCCCCTGCGGCCAGCAGCACGATGGGGGCACAGCCGGGCAGCCTCTGGCCCGAGCAAGCATCCGTGGCGAACGGTCTGGCTGGCCTCGGCCGCCGTGATAGCCGCGGCCCTGAGCGTGGCCGCGTGCGGTAGCTCGTCCTCGAGCTCAAGCGGCCCGGCCAGCGCACCCCCCAGTGCCGTTTCCGGCTCGGCCTCGTCCGCCAGCGCGCTGAAAACCACCACAGTCGACGGCGTTACCGTGCTGACCAACACCCCGGGCTTCACCTTGTATATGTTCGCCCCCGACACCGGCACCGCGTCCAAGTGCAATGGGAGCTGCGCCCAGATCTGGCCACCGGTCACCGGCCCGGTCGTCGCCGGATCCGGCATCACCGGGACGCTCGGCACGATCAAGCGCGCCGACGGCACCACCCAGGCCACCTACAACGGGCACCCCCTGTATACCTACGCCGGCGACACCAAGCCCGGCCAAGCCAAAGGCAACGGCATCAAGGGGGTCTGGCACGAGGTGACGCCCGGAACCGCCGCGGCCGCCTCATCCCCCGGGACCGGCGGCAATGGGTACTGACAGCGTGCGCGCTGGTACGGCCGGCGCCCCGCCCCGCCGCCCGGCACGTGAACACAAGCGACAGGTAAACCGGCCATTGGGGCCCATCGCCACCAGGTCGCCGCGCGGGCTGAGCCGGTCACACCGGCTCGGCCTGCGGGTGGCCGGCGCGGGGCTCCTGGCCGCGACGGCGGCGATCCACCTCGACCTGTACCTGACCGGCTACCGGACGATCCCCACGATCGGCTGGCTGTTCCTGGTCCAGGTCATCACCGCCTTCCTCCTCGCCGCGGCGGTGCTGGCCCTGGGCAGCAAGATCGTGGCGGCCGCAGGGGCGGGGTTCGCCATGGCGACCCTGGGCGGATACCTGCTGTCGGTGTGGGCCGGCCTGCTCGGCTTCACCGAGGTCCGCACCACCGCCGGGATCAGCGCCGGAATCGCCGAAGTGGCCTGCTTTGCCGCGCTCGCCGTCCTCGCCCTCGCCCCAGCCGCGCACCCTCAGCCGCCCGGATTGGCGGCCGCCGGTCACGGCCCGCTCGCTCGGCTGCCCGGAGCCGGATGGGCGGCCGTCGTCGCCTCGGCCGCCGCCCTGGTCGTCCTCGGCGTGTCGGTAGCGCAGGCTGGCGGGCTGCCACCAGCGGCCGCGGGCAGCCTGAAGACCGCCAACATCGCTGGCGTGACCGTGCTCACCAACACCAAGGGCTTCACTCTCTACTTGTTCGCCCCTGACACCGCCAGCAAGTCGAACTGCAACGGGTCGTGCGCCGCCTACTGGCCGCCGGTGACCGGGACCCCTACCGCCGGGCCGGGCGTCACCGGCCGGCTCGGCACGATCGTCCGCTCAGACGGCTCCACCCAGGCCACCTACAACGGGCACCCCCTGTACACCTACATCGGCGACACCCACGCCGGCCAGGCCAACGGCGACAACCTCAACCTCAACGGCGGCCTGTGGCACGAAGTAACCGCCTCCGGAGCACAGCACCCGTAGTCACGATCCGATACCCGGAGCCCGGCAACGGACACGCCGCAGCGACCCGCGAGGGTTCCGGAGCGACAAAAGATGGAAGTGATCCTCATGATCCCCGCACACGAGATCATCCAGGACGAGTACTCGCTCGTCCATGAGTGGCGCGTCGGACAGCTGACCCGACTGGGGATCCCGGAGCCGCTAGCCGATTCTCTCGCCGCTCGCGTCGACTGGCACCAGATCGCCGCGTTGGTGCAGCGCGGCTGCCCGCCATGGCTGGCCCTGCGCATCGTCCTATGAGCGTCCAATTGGCCAGCCAAAATTGCGGCTTCCCGCTCAAGGACGTGCCCGGGAAGATCAGATGGCCGGCGGTTCCGATAACAGATGCGGCATCCGTAGCCTTTGAGGTCACCCCAGTGGTACTCGCACGAACCTCGTGGCTGTGACTTCCGCGCGGGTAGAAATCGACCGTAGCTCAGCGCGCTGCTTCTTGGTCAACGACCGGTCCAGCGCGAGGAACTCGTAGCACTGGTACTCACTCATCGGTACCGCTGCCTATCCCGCCCAGCGGCGGTACGCGGCGATCCATTCGGCGTCCCGAAGAGGCGGATCTGGCAGCGGCAGGCCGAGGACAGGGATAGCCCGCCGGTCTTCCCGCGGACGCAGATCGCGACGATGCCAGACTCGGTCCGGTCGATCTTCCTCACAGTCACCGTGACACCGAGGACCGTCGTCTCGAACGGCACGGCCAGGTTTTCTTCGAGCAGGACAGCGAACCCGCCAGCTCCTCGTCTTCGTGGTAGCAATCGACCCGTCGCGTGGGCGACCAGCGCGTCCAGGTCCGCCTTGCTCAGCTCGCTCACGACCCAAGGCGTAGAGGCAAGCCACCCGGCAGCAGACGATGACGGAGAACATCAACCGGCCTTCGCGGTCAGGTCAGGCGCGTCGCATCGGCGTCGTCTGCGAGCCGTCCACCGGCCCGCAGCGGCGCCCGGACCCGCCTGACCGACGTCGGCGTGGTGGCCATCTCTCGGTCCTGACGGCCCGTGGTGCGATTGTGCTCCAGCCGCTTACGGTCCTGATCCATGGTCACTGGCGCCCGGTGAGGCTGACCCCGCTTCGCCGGTCCCGCCTGATCCGGGTGGCGAACTGGGCTGGGATCGAGCGGGAGTCGGACAGGAAGTCGTTGATCGCGAATGGTGCTGCCGTCGATGCCGTCTGCGCGACCCCCGGGACGCTGGCCGCTGGTCCTGCGCTCCGGTCGCTGGGTCGGGGCGGGGGGCCGACGATTCCCGGCACCGGCCGTCGAGAGCGGGCGAGATGGCCCGAGCGGTCCGCTTTAGTGCTGGTCTGCTCGGGTCGGAAGGATGAGAATGAAGGACGTGGCCGGCTTTGGGCTGCGCGGGCGGCGCAGCGAGTGCGCGAGGCTGGACGGCCTGCTGGCGGGGGTGCGAGCAGGTCGCAGCGCCGCGCTGGTGATGCGGGGCGAGGCCGGGGTGGGAAAGACCGCCTTGCTGGATTACGTGGCGGAGTCGGCGGCGGATCTGCGGGTGCTGCGGGCGGTGGGGGTGGAGTCGGAGATGGAGCTGGCGTTCGCCGCGCTGCACCAGATGGTAGGGCCGGTGCTGGATCGCCTCGGGCGGCTGCCGGGTCCGCAGCGTGATGCGCTCGGGACGGCGTTCGGTCTTCAAGCGGGGCCGCCGCCGGATCGTTTCCTGATCGGCTTGGCCGTGCTCAGCTTGCTGGCGGAGGTGGCCGAGGACCGCCCGCTGGTGTGCCTGATCGACGATGCGCAGTGGCTGGACCGGGCGTCGGCGCGGGTGCTGGCGTTCGTGGGCCGCCGGCTGGTGGCCGAATCGGTGTTGATGATCTTCGCCGTGCGGGAGCCCGGTGCGGATCTTGACGGGTTGCCGGAGCTGGTGGTGCAAGGTCTGCGGGAGGATGCCGCCCGGCAGCTGCTGAGGTCGGTGGTGCCGTGGCCGCTGGATGAGCGGGTGGCTGGGCAGATCGTGGCCGAGACGCGCGGCAACCCGCTGGCGCTGCTCGAGCTGCCGAGGGGTCTGTCCCCGGCCCAGCTGGCGGGCGGCTTCGGGCTGCCGCAGACGGCGCCGGAGGTGTTTCCGCTGCCTGGACGGATCGAGGACAGCTTCCTGCGGCGCGTGGAAGCTCTATCCGGCCCGGCCCGGCTGTGGCTGGTGGTCGCGGCGGCCGACCCGAGCGGTGACCTGGCGCTGGTGTGGCGCGCCACCACCCAGCTAGGTATTCCGGCGGACGCCGCGGCGTCGGCGGCCGCCGATGGCCTGGTCGAGATCAGTGCCCGGGTGCGGTTCCGGCATCCGCTGGTGCGCTCGGTGGTCTACCGGTCGGCCTCGGGGGCCGAACGGCAGGCCGCGCACCGCGCCCTGGCCGAGGCCACCGATCCGCAACTTGGCCCCGACCGCCGCGCCTGGCACCGGGCTCGGGCCGCGTCCGAGCCGGACGAGGACCTCGCTGCCGAGCTGGAGCGCCTGGCCGGCCAGGCGCAGGCGCGCGGCGGCCTGACGGCGGCGGCTGCGTTCCTGGAGCGCGCGGCGGCACTGACCCCGGACCCGGCCCGGCGGGCCAGCCGGGCGCTGGCCGCCGCCCAGGCCAAGGCCCAGGCCGGCCTGCCCGACGCAGCGCTCGAGCTACTGGCCCAGGCAGAGGCGGGACCCGCCGATGAGCTCCTGCGCGCCCGGATCGGCCTGCTGCGCGGCCAGATGGCGTTCGCTTCCAGCCACGGCGCCGATGCTTCGAGATTGTTGCTCCACACGGCCCGGCAGCTGGAGCCGCTCGACGTCCGGCTGGCCCGTGAGACTTACCTGGACGCGCTGGCCGCCGCGATTTATGTCGGGCGGCTGGCAGGCGGGGTCGGACTGCCTGAGGTAGCCAGGGCTGCGCTCGGCGCACCGCCTGCACCGCAGCCCTCGCGCGCGCCGGACCTGCTGCTGGACGGACTGGCCGTCTTGATCACCGACGGGTATGAGGCTGGGACGCCAGCGCTGCAACCTGCCGTGGCCGCGTTCCGGGCTGGTGACCTGACCCTCGAAGACGAGCTCCGCTGGTTCTTCGTGGCCTGCCACGCCGCACACGACCTGTGGGACGACGAGGGCTGGTACGCACTGTCCGCTCGGCATCTCCAGCTCGCCCGCGACGTAGGCGCGCTGAGCGTGCTCCCTCTCGCCCTTGCCCAGCGGGTCGGCGTGTATCTGCACGCCGGCGAGTTCGGGGCTGCTGCCTTGCTCGTGGAGGAGACCGCGGCCATCACCGAGGCGACCAGGAATGACCTGCCGCCCTACAGCGCGCTGGCCCTGGCCGGCTGGCAGGGCCGCGCGACCGAGGCCGCCGGGCTGATTGGCGCGGCCATCGACGAGCTGACAGTCCGGGGCGAGGGCATGGGCTTGGGCCTGGTCCAGTACACCAGGGCGGTGCTCAGCAATGGACTCGGCCGCTACCAGGACGCGTTGACCGCCGCAGAGGAGGCCAGCTCCTACCCGCAAGAGCTCGGCTTCGCCAACTGGGGACTGGCTGAGCTGGTCGAGGCGGCCGTCCGCTGCGGTCAGACCGCTCGCGCCGCCGACGCAGTCGAGCGGCTGGCCTGCACGACCCGCCCCACCGGCACCCCTTGGGGGCTGGGCATCGAGGCGCGCTCCCGCGCGCTCGTGAGCGAGGGCGAAGCCGCCGAGCTCCTCTACCGGGAAGCGATCGACCGGCTGGGACAGTGCCGCGGCGCGGTCGCCCTGGCCCGCGCGCACCTGGTCTACGGGGAATGGCTCCGGCGGGAGAACCGGCGCGCCGACGCCCGGGCCCAGCTGCGGACGTCCTACGACATGTTCGCACAGATGGGAGCCGAAGCGTTCGCCGAGCGTGCCCGCGGCGAGCTGCTCGCCACTGGGGAGAGCATCCGCAAGCGCGCGACGGAGGTACCTGACGAGCTCACCGCGCAGGAGCGGCAGATCGCTCGGCGGGCCCGGGACGGGCAGTCCAATCCGCAGATCGGCGCGGAACTGTTCCTGAGCCCGCGCACGGTCGAGTGGCATCTCCGCAAAGTGTTCACCAAGCTCGGCATCAGCTCCCGCAGGGAGCTCCGCGAGGCCCTGCCCGACCGGAGACACCTGGCCTTGCCGACCTGAGCCCGAGCCCGGGGCCAGGGTCCGGGAGTGCCCCGCCGATGTCGACGAGGGCTACCTGGCGACCGGCCCCGGCACCGATCCCGTCCGGGCCGACCTGACCGCTGAGGCGATCCGGCCTACCCTCCAGATCCGTCCCCTCATGCCCGACGACGGTGAAGTGGTGGGGCTGCTGGCGCTGATGCTCCTCACTGAGGCCCGCCGTACCGCCCGGGTCTCGGCCAGCACGCCGGTCACCCCGGTGCCGCCGATGCCGGAGGCGATGGTGAATCCGGCGTCCTGCAGCTGCTCGGCGACCCGCCGGGCTGTCCGGTGTTCGGCGTGGGACAGTTCGGGGTGCTGGTGCAGGTCCTTGTAGAGCGCCTCCTGGCCGGCCCGCAGGCTCTCATAGCCGGCCAGGATGTCGTCGAGGCCGCTCATCACCGCTCCGCCCCCTGCGGGCCGGAGAAGATCGCGAGGAAGAACAGGAAGACGTTTAGCACGTCCAGGAAGATTGAGGCGGCCAGGAACGGCGCCGAGGCGGCGTCCTGGCTGGTCCGCAGCCGCTGGAAGTCGAACATGGTGAACCCGGCGAAGATCACCAGGCCGAGCACCGAGTAGACCAGGTCGGCGCCCGGGATGTGCACGAAGACCAGGACGAGGCTGGCCACGATCAGGGCCAGCAGCGCCCAGAAGCACACCCGGGCGATGGCGGTCAGGTCGCGGCGGGTGGCGTAGCCCGCGGCGCCGAAGCCGGCGATGAACAGCGCAGTCGCCCCGCCGGCCTGCCATAGTGCGCGCGGGTCCGCGCTGGCGTAGTAGGCCAGCGCCGGCGCCACGGCCAGCCCGATCAACAGGCCGAAGGCGCCGAGCAGGCCGACCGTGAGCTGCGCGGAGCGGCGCGCCGCGAAGCGCATGCCGATCAGGGCGGCGAAGGCGGCGATGAACGCGATGATGCCCGCGCCGCCGGTCAGGTCGCGGCCTAGCCAGGCGCCGAGCGCGAACAACGCGGCGGTGGCCGCGACGTAGCCCATCGTCTGGGCGAACAAGGCGTGCGCCTGGCCACGGGCCGCCGTCCCCATCTGCTGGTAGGTAAGTGACTGGGTCATGATGTCGTGCTCCTTCCGGCCATCTGGCCGCTGGTCACCGGCCGCGCAGCCGGGTGGTGATCTCCTGCACCAGCCAGCCGTTTCCGTCCGGGTCTTCGAATGAGATGAACGAGCCGTAGCTCTTGTGATCGGGCGCCGGGCCCGCGACCCGGGCTGTCGTCCCGGCGTGGTGGAACACGCCGGTGGCGTCGTGGAACACGCCGCTGACCTCGGCGCCGCGGGCGGCCAGGTCGGCCCGGGCCGCGTCGATGTCGGCGGTGACCAGGTGCAGGCCCTGCGCCGAGCCCGGCGCGGCCGACGACACCCCCGTGCCGAAGATGACCGAGCAGGCCGACCCGGGCGGGGTCAGCTGGACCACGCGGTACTCAGGGCCGCCGACGTAATCGGCGTCCAGCCGCCAGCCCAGCGCCTGGTAGAAATCCATGGCTTTGTCCACGTCGGAAACCGGTATCACCACGACCTCGAGTCCGTAGTTCATGATCTTTGCTACCTTTCTCTTTCTGCTGGTGCATGGTTGTTCTGGTGTCAGCGGCCTGTGTCCAGGCCACCGGATCTGTCCTGATATCCACCGTCGCCATGGCTCGACGGCAGGTGGCCAAGGCGAGGACGGGCAGCCCGCGCATTCGAGGACCACCATCCGGAATCGGCTCACCAGGTCGCCCCGGCATCGAAGCCAGGCAGGCCTGGGCCAGCGCGGGCGAGGTGCAGGCAGCTGGCATAGAGCAGTCGGCGGATCCTCCCGTGGCGCATCTGGGTCTCGAAGTGGCGCCCGTATGCCTTGACGCTGAGCTCGTCCGCCAGGATCAGATCAGCGCGCGCTTCAACCAGCTCGGTATCCCGCCTGCCGTTCATGGCCGCCTCCGGTCTTCATGTTCACTCCCCATCTACGGTGGGGTCCGGCGCCTGCCCGTAGCGTCCGGGCCAGGCCCTGGTCAGTGCCCTGGTCAGTGCCCTGGTGTGAGCTGCGTGCCCATGCTGCCGAGCAGCGCGGAGCTTCAGGCCGGCGACATACCAGTGCGCAGGCCAGGGTCTCCCACCGGCGCGGCGGACTGCTTGTGGGCCTGACAGCGATGCCAGGACCAGCGAGAAGGAGCAGAAGATGGCTGCCACGGTGGCTGATGTGATGGTGGCGACGCTGAAGGCGTCGAGGGCAGGCCCCAGGCCGCCCCAGCCCACAGCGTGGCGCATCCGGCGAACCCGGCGCCCGCCACCAGCAGCCCAGCCAACGTTGACGAGAGGAGGACAGCAACCGCAGTATCGACACCAAGGACCAGGTGCGGAATTACGTAATCGCCCCTCTAGGGAATTAGCTGATCGTTGGCACCTGACGGAAGCTTCATCGGGGAACTGAGCGATCCGGTGCCCGTCCGATGGGCCAGCGGACGGCAGCGCGGTGGCACTGGACGCGTCGCGACCCTGACTGATGGGAAGCTCGCCCAGAACAGGCAGGAAGGTGCGGTCACGAGCAGTTACTCACGGGCCTTCGAAGCCCCTCTGAGGTACGTATCCTGCGCTCTCGCTGGCGGTCCGGAGTGGCGGCGCCGGCTCAGGTCGCTTGGGCATGTCCGTCTCCCGGCAGGTCAAGCCCGCCCGCCGAAGTAGCCTTGGTGATCGGAACCGGCCGACCGGAATCGGCCAAAGCCAGCCGCAGCTGCCGCCTGGAGCCGATGCCGAGCTTGGTGAATATCTTGCGCAGGTGCCATTCGACGGTCCGGGCACTGATGAAGAGCTGGGCGCCGATCTCCGGGTTCGACAGCCCGTCCCGGGCGAGCCGCGCGATGAGTGCTTCCTGGTCCGTGAGCTGATCGGCGGCATCGACGGCGCGCTGGCGTACGGTCGCGCCGGTAGCCAGCAGTTCGCGGCGAGTCCGCTCCGCGAAACCCTCCATTCCCATGGTGGTGAACATCTCGTAGGCGAGGGTCAGCTCGCTGCGCGCATCGGCTCGGCGGTTCGCCTGGCGGAGCCACTCCCCGTACAGCAGGTGAGCGCGGGCCAGCTCGGCGCGCACCCGCGCCTGGCTGAGATGCCCGACAGCCTCGCGGAAGCCGCGCTCGGCGGTGTCTGGCTCGCTGAGCAGGGCTCGCGAACGGGCTTCGATGCCGAGCGCCCAGGCGGTGCCGCACGCCCGTGCTTTCCCGGCCAGCCGGTCGAGGGCATCGGCCGCCAGATGGATCCGTCCGGTCCGTGCGGCCGACTCGACGAGCTCGATCATGCCCCAGTTGTGGGCCACCATCTCGGTCGGATCCGCGCAGGCGCTGCGGGCGGCGGCGAGCGCCTCGTCGTATCGGCCCAAGCCATTGCACAGGACGGCGTGCGCGTACTCACAGATGGCCACGCCCACTCCCTCACCGCGGGAGCTTGCCTCACGCATCGTGACATCGATCAGCTCTCTCCCCTCGCGGGCCTGGCCCCGCCACGCGGTCAGGATCAGCGCGCCGTACGGCGCCTCGGTGATTCCCGCCGCCTCCTGTACTGACCGGTTCTCCTCGACTAGCGAGGCGGCAGCGGTGAGCTCGCCGCAGAACACTAGGACGGGCGTGCGCGAGCCGAACGCGAGCGGCAGTTCGCTGATCGCGCCCGCCTGGCGGGCCATCTGCAGGTGATGGCCGGACAGGTCGTACGCGCTTTGGTCGTCCCACAGTTCAAGTGCAAGCACACAACCTTGCCACAACCAGCGTAGATTCTCCCTCGCCGCGCTCGGGTCGCGGCGGAGTCTGGCCAGGGCGTCCCGGCCCGCGGGAACAGCCGTGGCGTAGTCATCGGTGAGCGCGACGAAGGCATCCAGCAGCAAGTCGCCCGCCAGGAGCTTATCGTCCGGCGGACGAGGCGCGGATCGGACGGCCCGTGCCACCTCGGCGACGCCGACGCCCTCATTAAGCCGGGCCGCGAACTGGGCGGCCGAGAAGGCGTCCAGGTAGGTCTGGCGCGCGAACTGCAGATTCAGGGACTGGAGGCGCTGGGCCGCGGCCAGCAACAGCAGCGTCGCTTCGTTGCCCCGGCTGGAGGCAAAGGCCATCTGAGCACTGATCAGATCGGCCTGGACGAGTTGCAGCTCATCGGCCGTGCCGTCGCGGGCGATGGTGAGCAAGGCACGGGCGCCCTGGAAGACGCCGGCCTGAATGCTGGCAGAGGCTGCCGCCAGCGCACGCCGAGTCCGTGCCGCCGGAGCCGGTGTCAAGTCGGTAGCGCGGGTCAGGAAGGCAGCGGCGGCCGCGAGCCCGGCACGGGTCTGGGCCCGGTCTGCCGACCGCTCCAGTTCGGCCGCCACCTCCTCATCGGGCCCGGATGTGGCGCGCGCGCGGTGCCAGGCGCGCCGATCCGGGTCCTGCTGGGCATCAGTGGCGTCGGCCAGGACACGATGCACCCGGTGGCGGTCAGCCGCGGCGGCCGCGTCATAGGCAGCCGAACGGACCAGCGGGTGGGCGAACTCCACGCGCCTGCGCACCTGGAGAAGCCCGGCGTCCACCGCAGGGGCCGCCGCCGCCATCTCGATGCCCAGCGCAACGGCCGCGCGGCGGAGCAGCGCCAGGTCGCCGAGGGGCTCCGCGGCCGCGGTCAGCACCAGTAGCTGGGTATCGGCAGGCAGCCGCAGCAGACGCTGGACGTAACTGCTTTCGATCCGGCCCGCCACCGGCCGGCCGCCGGGCAGCCCGAATCCTGCCGCCAGACCTTCCGCCCTCCAGGTGCGCGGCAGCTCCAGCAGCGCGAGAGGATTACCGTGGCTCTCCGCGATGATCCGATCGGCGACGGCCGCGTCGAGCGAGATATGCACGCTGCCCAGCAGCAGCCTCGTGGCGCTGTCGCTGAGCCTGCCGACCGGCAACGCGGGCAGCCCGGCAAGCACGCCGTCTTCGATCCCTGTACGCCCCGCGCACACCAGCGCGATACGCTCGGCCAGCAGGCGGCGGGCCACAAAGGCAACCATCTGCGTGGAGGGCTGGTCGAGCCACTGTGCGTCGTCGACGATGCAGGCCAGCGGGCGTTGCTCGGCGGCCTGCGCCACCAGCGTCAGCGCGGCCAGTCCCACCAGGAACCGGTCCGGCGCGGATCCAGGGCTCAGCCCGAACACGGTAGCGAGCGCGTCGCGTTGCGGGACCGGCAACTCGTCGAGGTGGTCCAGCAGCGGCGCGCACAACTGATGGAGGCCGCTGTAGGCCAGCTCCATCTCCGACTCCACGCCCACGGCCGACACGACCCGCCAACCGGTCACCCGATCGGACAGGTAGCCCAGCAAGGCGCTCTTGCCCATCCCCGCGTCGCCGCGCAGGACGAGCACGCGACTGGCACCCGCGAGCACGTCCGCCACAAGCCGGTCGAGCGCTTCACATTCGGCACGACGTCCAACCAACTTGACCACGGCATGCCCCTAGATCTGCAATTCCCAGCAGGCTTTTACGGTGTGCATCGCCCGGCGCCCGTCGCGTCCACGGTCCCACGCGCCTACTAGTAGTTTCCGTCACAGGGTCGTCACATGGCCAGACCTGAGCCATGCGCTACGACTGGCGCATGTACGAGGCGGCACAGAACGCCCTGTCTTGCCCGGCCATTCCCGCCAAGCTACGCTTCGGGTCAATGTAATGGTGCAGCTCCGGCGGGCACGAGGCTGGTAGTCATACCCCGGGACAGATGTCTGGGTGTGGTGGTGAGCGGCAGCCTACGGGGTGGCACCTGAGGTGCTCTTAACGGCCGATCGTGGCCTTTTCGGCCAGTGATCGGGACCAGCCGGGAGGCCGTGTGAGCGCTCACGCGCAGCCAGGCGACCGGGAAGCGGTGCGGCGGCGAACCCGATGACCCCAGATCCGGCGGGGCGGGGCCGCGCGCTGGGGCTGACGGACCGGCTGAGCGAGCGCGGCGTGCTGGACCGGCTGGTCGAGGCGGTCCGGGCTGGTGAGAGCCGGGTCCTGGTGGTGCGCGGCGATCCGGGCGTGGGCAAGACCGTACTGCTGGACTACCTGGCCGGTCAGGCGGCGGATACGGGATGCCGTGTGGTGCGCGCGGTGGGCGTGCAGTGGGAGATGGAGCTGGCCTTCGCCGGGCTGCATCAGCTGTGCGGGCCGATGCTGGATCACCTCAGCCGGATTCCGGTGCCGCAGCACGACGCACTACGGACCTCGTTCGGCATGGCCGCGGGGCCACCGCCGGACCGGTTCCTGGTCGGGCTGGCTGTCCTCAGTTTGCTGTCGGAGGTGGCTGGGGACCGCCCGCTGATCTGCCTGGTCGACGACGAGCAGTGGCTGGACCGGGCCTCGGCGCGGGCGCTGGGGTTCACCGCGCGGCGGCTGGGCGTCGACCCGGTCGGGCTGGTATTCGCGGCCCGCGAGCCAGACCCGGGCCTGGCCGGGCTGCCCGAGCTTGACGTCGGCGGGCTGCAGGACAAGGACGCGCGGGCGCTGCTGGAGGAGGCGCTGCCCGGGCCGCTGGACGCCCGGGTCCGCGACCTGATCGTGGCCGAGACCCGCGGCAACCCGCTGGCGCTGCTGGAGCTTCCGCGCGGGCTGACCCCGACGGAGCTGGCCGGCGGGTTCGGGTTGCCCGGCGCCGGACCGCTGCCGGGCCGGATCGAGGACAGCTTCGCCCGCCAGCTGGACGCCCTGCCGGAGCAGACCCGGCGGCTGCTGCAGCTGGCGGCGGCCGATCCGTCCGGGGACCGGTCGCTGGTGTGGCGGGCGGCCGCGCGGCTCGCCATCCTGGCCGACGCGGCGGACCCGGCGGTGCAGGCTGGGCTGATCGAGTTCGGCGGCCAGGTGCGGTTCCGGCATCCGCTGGCCCGGTCGGCGGCCTACCGGTCGGCGGCGCTGGCCGACCGGCGGCAGCTGCACGCGGCGCTGGCCGAGGTGACCGACCCGATCGCCGATCCGGACCGCCGGGCCTGGCACCGGGCGCAGGCCGCGAAGGGGCCGGATGAGGAGGTCGCCGTCGAGCTCGAACGTTCGGCGGGCCGGGCGCGGGCCCGCGGCGGGCTGGCCGCGGCCGCGGCGTTCCTGGAGCGCGCGGCAGTTCTGACCGCCGATCCGGCGCGGCACGCCGACCGCGTCCTGGCCGCGGCGCATGCCAGCCTGCAGGCCGGCATGTTCGGCGAGACCCTGGAGTCGCTCGCGACCGCAGAGGCCGGGCCGCTCGACGAGTTTCAGCGGGCACGGGTGGACCTGCTGCGCGGGCAGATCGCGTTCGCCACGAGCCAGGGCAGCGACGCTCCCTCGCTGCTGCTCAAGGCGGCCAAACGGCTTGAGCCACTGGATCTGGACCTAGCGCGTGAGACCTACCTGAACGCATGGAGGGCGGCATCGCTGGCCGGGCGCCTGGCGGGCGCCAGCGATATGCTCGAGGTCTCCCGCGCCGCCAGGTCTCTCCCCCCACCCGCGGATCCTCCTCGGCCGATCGACCTGATCCTGGACGGCCTGGCGCGGCTGGTCACCGACGGCCCGACCGCGGCCGCGTCGGCGCTGCGGCAGGCTGTGACCATCTTTGCCACCGGAGCCGTCTCCAGGGAAGAAGGACTCTGGGCGGGCTGGCTGGCGGCCACCGTCTTGTGGGACGCCGATGCCGCGCGCGCGATCATAGCGCGGCAGATCCAGCTCGGCCGGGCCGTCGGCGCGCTCGAAGTGTTGCCGGTCAATCTGGTCGCGCTCGCCTACGATGACGCGTGGCGAGGCGACTTCGCGGCGGCCGCCTCCCTGATCGCGGAGGCCGACGCGATCGCCGGGGTGACCGGGAGCCGCATCGCGCCCTACGTCCCCATGTTCCTCGCTGCGCTGCGCGGCAACCAGGCTGAGCTCACCTCGCTGGTCGAGGCCGCCATCGCCGTGGCCGAAGCCGAGGGACAGGGGGTCGCGGTGACAACCGCGCACTGGTCGGCCGCGATCCTGCACAACGGCCTCGGCCGCTACGCCGACGCGCTGGCGGCAGCCGGCAAAGCCAGAGATGACAGCCACCTGTTCGTCTCGATGTGGGCGGCTCCCGAGCTAGTCGAGGCCGCCGTGCGCACCGGTCATACCGAGGTTGCGGCTGACGCGCTGGAGCGGCTGGCGGAGAGGACCCAGGCCGGCCGGACCGACTTCGGGCTGGGCCTGGAGGCGCGCTGCCGCGCGCTGGTGAGCCAGGGGCAGGCGGCCGAGGACCGGTTCCGTGAGGCGATCGAGCGCCTAGGCCGCGCCCGGATGCGCACGGAGCTGGCCCGCGCCCACCTGCTCTACGGCGAATGGCTGCGCCGGGAGAACCGGCGCGCCGAGGCGCGCGAGCAGCTGCGCACGGCCCACGACACGTTCGCCGCGATCGGCATGGAAGCGTTCGCCGAGCGCGCGCGCCGGGAGCTGATCGCCACCGGCGAGAAGGTGCGCAAGCGTGGCGTCGAGACCGTCACCACGCTGACCGCCCAGGAGGCGCTCATCGCGCGGCTGGCTCGCGACGGCCGGACCAACCCGGAGATCGGCGCCCAGCTGTTCCTGTCCGCGCGCACGATCGAGTCGCACCTGCGCAAGATTTACGCCAAGCTCGGCATCGGCTCCCGCCGCGAGCTGCACGCCGCGCTGGCGCGGCCCGGCCAAGACGATCAGCCCGCCTAACCCGTAGGCTGCGACCGGCGGTCTGGCGATTTGGAGCGCCGTCGATGTACAAGGATCTCGCCTCTTAGCTGTCCGCCGGGTGTATCGGGGTCTGGATGGCGTTTCAGTGCCGCCCTTGACGATCCGGCCGACGGTGGCCGGGGCGGTGATATCCCCGGCGATGGTGAGCAGGTCCGGGACCGCGCACCACCGGTCGTTCGGAAAAAAGGAATTGAATCGGTGCCGAAGGATCGCTGGTGTTACAGACCGCACATGATGGGGCTGGTACGGTGCCGTGCTCCTAGCTGAAGGTTGCGTCGATGACGTCGATGGCGATGGAGACGGAATCGCGGGCTGGGGTGCCGTCGGGGTTGCGGACATAGACCTGGCGGCGGGTCGGGACCATGATCCCGTCGAACTCGCGGTAGGCCGACGGGTAGTGCACGGCCGGTCCGCCGCCCAGAATGTCGACGGAGTAATCCAGCCGCCGCAGCATCCCGGCGCCGTCGAAGTAGTAGGTCTGCTGGCGGTGATGCGCCACGATGGTATCCGGGTAGGTGACCAGCAGGGTGCGCCAGGTCCGTCCGTCCTCGTACCAGGGTTCGGTCTCCTGGGCGGTGAAGTCGGCGCGGGCGAAGATGAACGGGGCGACGAAGTAGTTCCAGTTGGCCTCGCCGGCGAAGTAGGCGGCCTGGAACTCGTCCCACGGCGCGGCGCGGGTCGTCCCGGTGAACGCCGCCGCGGGGTCGCGGCGCTCGGCCAGCAGCACGCCGTCGGTGGTCTCGATCGTCTGCCGGTACGGCTCCCAGGTTGTGTACTGGCCGGGCCGCGGGAACGGGGTGATGATCAGCCGCTGGTCGCGGGTCTCGCCGGCCAGCACCACGCCGTCGAGCAGTCCGGGCTGGCCTTTCAGCGTCCAGATCGCGCCGGTGATCGAGGCGGCGGCGCGGAACCGTTCGATCTGCTCCCAGCGCTGGGCCCCGCCGTGTGCCTCGATGGCCAGTTTCAACAGTTCGTTCACTGCGACCATCCCCTGGCTTCTTGTGACTTTGTCCGGCTTCCAGCGTCGCTCTTGGGCGCCCCGATCGCGTCGGTGAAATCCCTGGCCTGCACCCTGGTCGGCCGTCCTGCCCTGAGCAGGGCAGCGGGCTCCCGGTTCGGCTTTCCAACGGTAGGCTGACCAGCTAGTTGCCTAGCTGCGGTGTCTGACGGAGGTGCGGGTGGCCACACACTCCCGGCGGCCAGAGCGCGTGGCACAGCTGACGGGCCGGTCCAGGTAGCTGAGCGTGCTGGACCGCCTTATCGATGCGGTGCGGGCCGGTCAGAGACGACGGCCTGGCTACCCGGCGTTGCTGACGGCGAACTCGGTCGGCGGCATCGTGGCGGGTGTTACCACGTGCCGGTGTCCGGGAGGGGGAGGGCGGTGAGGCGGGCGGCTTCGTCGGCGGGGACACCGAGCATGCGCAGATCGGCCTCGGCGAGCTGGTCGACGGTGGTCTCCGTGACGCGCTCCGGGTGCCGCTGGCGCATCCGGAAGAGCCCGAGCA
>Ga0210383_10001610_pt1 | contig 20597 bp, 19 predicted proteins | sample IncBWC14OmetaG_FD_160072 | JGI IMG/M metagenome (GOLD analysis project Ga0210383, IMG submission 160072) | Forest soil microbial communities from Barre Woods Harvard Forest LTER site, Petersham, Massachusetts, United States - Inc-BW-C-14-O ... | reverse complement strand
GTTCGCTGTATGGTCTATCACGCCGCGCGGCCGCCGCGCCACTACAAATAGGGTCCCCGGACGCAGGGGGATAAGCCTTTCTGCGGGTTACCGAGGACAGTGTTTTTGTGGCAAATTGTGAGTAAAATTAAGTTTCTGAAAAATAATGCTCTGCTAAACCATTGAATCTAAATGGCGTCCCCGAGAGGATTTGAACCTCCGGCCAACAGTTTAGGAAACTATTACTGGCATGATAATATCAAACACTTAATTCGAATGCGCCACATATTTGCCACATGAATTTCAAAATCAGCACGCTAGGTTGGTTTTACCGATGCCAAAGCCGCGGCTCGTGTTCGAGTAGGGCGAACAGCCGAGCAGGGTGAAGGCAATCATTCAGCGCGCCATGTGTCGCCTATGCGCCGAGAGCGGACGGTTAGTCGGCTTCGGGCACGCTCACCCTGGCCGACGTGTTCATCTGGCGGCTTTCTTGAACCGCGGCGACGAAAACCTATTTGACTGTGCGCGGGGAAGCGCCACACAATGCGGTATCGCGGCGGAAATGACCCTGACCGACCCGGAGGGCCAGCCGTCTGCCAATGCAAATCTCCGATCGCATCCTGGATGATCTGCTCCGGAAGGTTTTCCAGAGGTTGCTGGCAAGCAAGCATCAGATCACAGCGTCGCGCCCCGGCACAGCGCGCGAGCTTATCGGTGTCCTGCTGAAGCTGGAACGCCCCCGGGCCCGGCTCAGTCGCAGTGAGACTCGCGGTCGGGCCTTCAGTTGCCTCGGAGAATTCCTCTGGTATCTGTCCGGAGATAACCAACTCGATTTCATTCGTTACTACATCAAGGATTACGAGAAGGAGTCGGACGACGGGAAGACCGTATATGGCGGATATGGCCCGCGCATTTTTTGCCAGCGCGGCCATAACCAATTGGAAAATGTTATTAAGTTGTTGAGTAAACAACCCACGTCCCGTCGGGCTGTGATTCAGTTGTTCGACACTGAAGACATCGCAGGGAAAGTACGCCGGACGGATATCCCTTGCACCTGCACCCTCCAATTCATGCTGCGCGAGGACAAGTTGCACTTGATCGCCAGCATGCGGTCGAATGATGCTTATAAGGGGCTGCCGCACGACATCTTCGCATTTACCATGCTTCAAGAGGTCGCGGCGAGAATGCTCGGTGTCGACGTAGGTCCGTACAGGCAGTTTGTCGGCAACCTACACTTGTACGACTACAACGAGATTGCGGCACAGCAGTATATCGACGAAGGGTTTCAAGCCACCGTAGCCATGCCTGCGATGCCGGCATGCGATCCGTGGCCGTCCATTCAGGCAGTATTGGCGGCGGAGGCCCGCATCCGCGCAGGCGAAAGGCTCGACGCGGATGCGTGTGGTGTCGGCGACTATTGGGCGGACCTGATAAGGCTCCTGCAAATCTTCTCGGCAAAGGACCCAAAGACGATCGAGGCACTCAAGGCGAAGATGGTCTTCGGTGGCTACGCATCGTACATCCAGGCCATCCGCCAGCGCCGATCTCGGCCGAAAAAGAACGGCGCACCACCGACCGAGACATCAACTGAGCCGGTGATCGTCGAAGGAGTATGAGTGGGTGTGGCCGACGCGGCAGGCAAGGGCAGACCAACTCGACAGGGACCTACAGGCGTTCTCCGCGAACCAACGCGCCTTACCGGGGGTCGCTGATCCCGCTGCAAGGGCAACACTGGTCAAACAGATGATCGCGAGCCTACGTCGCCTGGACTACGCGCGCATCATCAGCACACGCCAGATCAGCCCGGATCGTGCCGATCCGCAGAGCCAGCTATTTGATCCAGAGAGAGCGGCGGTTCACCACTTTCGAGCTGGTCGATTGGACGAGGCATTCTGGCTCGTCTTCCTCAGCACGCATTTCGGGAAGAACCTGAAGCATGGCTGGCGGATGCTCCGCGATGTGTATTCGGGCCTTGGCGCAGGCACCTGGACGTGGGCGCGTGTCAGCACAAACCCAGCAGCATTTCGGGCGTGGCTGCTCGCCAACCAATGGCATATCAGGGGTGGCTTCGGCAGTCACCGAAAGCGGGAGAGCATCAGAGCTGACCTTCCAGGCGGCACCGCCGCAGTCGTGGAAAGTTATGTCGCCTGGGTGGGCCCCGCCCATTCCCACGCTGCGTTGATGGCCGATCTCACGCAGGCCGGCGGCAACAGCCCAGAAAGCATTTTCGATCGCTGTTACAACGCGATGATCGTCACCCGGTTCGGTCGTCTCGGCAAATTCGATTACCTCTGCCTGCTCGGCAGGTTGGGCGGCGCCAACCTCATTCCCGGATCGGCGTACCTCGTTGGAGCCACTGGGCCTCTTGCCGGCGCGCGCCTGCTATTTGGCGGTCGGACGGATGCACGGCTTGGTGCGAAGACCCTTGAGGACTGGCTCTGCGACTTGGATGCCGTGTTGCACGTCGGCATGCAGGTGATGGAGGATTCGCTGTGTAACTGGCAGAAGAGCCCGAAGCACTTCGTGCACTTTCGCGGCTAGGCGACCGCTGCCTGGATTTCGTCCCACCCGTATCGACGCTTCAGGAAGTTCAACTGCTGCGGGCCGATCATCCGGCGGTGCTGCATCTGACCGACAACGATGCCGGGCGAGACGCCGATCGACACTGCGAACCTCATTACTTCGCGCGCCCTTGGCCGGAGGCTCGCCAGCTCCTCGTGACGCTCCGGCGGGACCAGCACGGTCTCCGAGAAGGCATTCGCTTCCTTCTCCTTCTCGGTCATATCTGCGGCATCGCCGTCAACGAACGTCGACCGATCTCCGTGCAGGAGCAAATGGCCGATTTCGTGGAAGAAGCTGAACCAGAACTGATCGTCGGAGAGATATCGGAAGCTCAAGACGATCATAGCTTTGGTCGAGGACAGAAATCTCGTTGCACCACTCGCACTGCATCCCGCTGGTGCACGCAGAAAAACGATGACAATGCCCACTTCGGCGCACAGCGCGCGCAGGCGTGGAATGACATACGTGAGGTTTGTGGCCTTCGTGAGCACCCGCATTTCCGCAAGACGTGCCCGCAATCCGGCCGCACTCCAGGGCCGGCAGGGCACACTGCTGGCCTGAATTTCGGCTTGCCGCAGCCACGCCGCAAGGGCACCGACCTTTGACTCGAATGCCGGCGAGGTCCGGAACGAAAATCGGTTCTGGAACTCTGCGTACCGTCCCCGCCATTCATCGGGATCGTTGACATCGAAATAGGTCAACGCTGCGCGAAATGTATCCTGCGATCGATCGGTGGCGGGCAACCAACCAGATGCAACCATGTCCTTGATGGGTAGCGTCTTCAGCCAAGCCCTCGCCTGCTCAGTCGGCACGGCCTCTGCTATCCGCCGGAGGTCCTTATCAAACTGCTGCTGCCGGGATTTCCAGAATGTCGCCGACCCGCCGACGCACCCCGCCAATTGGCCCGCTAGGCTGTCGTCGATCGACACACTGCCTGAGAGCAGCCCGTGGATCACAGAGGCATCTCTGCCCATGCACTCGGCGAGCGCCGCGGGCGACAGGTCACGCCTGTCGAGCAGCGTCCGCAGCGTGTCTCCCGGTTTCGAGAACCATTCTGGTTGAAATGCTTGCTCAGGCATTGCGTGCCTCCAATGCAACGACCTGTATCCGGGTTACCCGAGTCCAGTCCGTCGTGCCATCGGCATCGATCGGTGGTGTGACATGCCCTGCTTGGAAGACGAGGTTGTACCCGGTATGGAGGCGCAAGGACCGCTGCGAAGGCGGACGATCGATAATATCGTCGCCGAACAGATCGGAAAGCTCGGCAACGGTCGTTGCCGCAATGAAATCTGCGAGCCGGGTCGCCAGCTCACGAGCCGCGTCCTCGCCGAGAGCTGTCTTCGCCGTCCTGCGATTTTGGCAGATGCTTCTCAGGCGAGATGTCGCAAATGAAAGCTCCACCCGATCCAGGTCCCAGGCCGAATTGGCAGATCGTGCGCGGCCGAACCACGTAGGTGTTCCTACGACGGCGATTGCGAGGTTGTTCTGAGTGTGCACCATTCGCAGAGTTTTCTCACCAGATTTAGCCGGGACGGGTCCCACCGTATCCAACAAACCATCGTTGTTCTATATTTGTTCCGAGAAATCGCGAAATTCCAGTCAATCACCTTATGTAGAGGCTATTTCAATCTCAAAGCCCGCCTTCGGCACCGCGTTCGGCGACGGCGCGGTCCGCCGTAGAGAGCGAATCGGTACGACCGGAAAGGGGCAGATCCGGCCATATAGGGCGCGGGCAGTCGCGGCCGACCGGAACGGGGGCCGCGATGGTAAGTCTCAGAGCTCGACCACCTCCGAGATGTTGAGCGCGTCATGACGCTCCGCCTGGTGTTATGGCGAGGCAGGGACCTCATGTACCGCTTTTTCCCTGTCACGGAAGAGGTCGCGGGTTCAAGTCTCGTCGCTCGGGCCATTTTAAGATCAAAGACTTAGTCGAGAGTTACGAAAACAAAATCGCCGCGAAGCCCAGATTTGCCACAAATAACGGTTCTTCGTAACCCGCGGTTTTCCTCATCTCTCTTCTTCGATCTGTTTCGCTCTGTGGCGAGTTTGTGGCCAATTTTCTGTGGCAAGGCATACACGGTCAATCTGGAGGCCGCGCTTTACGAGCTGTTTACCCGATAGGTAAGGGGGAGATGGATCGCGCCAATGGGATGCAGGATGGCGGCGAACGCGGGCGCTATACGACTGGTTCGTGCCGCAAATCCTATACCGTCGCCGCATTTCCCCGGCGGCAATTCATGAAACGGGCAGATCCAAGAATGGGGATACATAACGCGAACATAATCAGAGACTTTTAAACCCGGGTTGTGTAGATTTGCCGCGACCTCTTGCGTAGAGGCGACAACTTTCAAGAGGCAGCAGCGACTTATCTTTTGTAATCAGCGCGTTAAAGATTTCTTGCTGCATATTCGCCTAAGAAGGCTGCCGAAGAATGATGAGATAACAAAGGGAGCAGCTCGCTAATGGTCCGGCTGGAAGAGATCGTACCGGGAGGCAGGATACCTGAAAAGCCCGAGGAAAAACCTAATCAAGACGACTCTGCGCACGTCCCTGACGGCAAAACCGGTGATGATGAGCAGTCCGGAACGACCGGCACAACGCAGAAACGGCCACGGCGCTTCTTCGGGTCGATAACGCTCGATCCTGATAAGGCTGGGTTGCAGGTCGCCAAAATTGCGGAGGAAATCCTGTTTGAACTGACTCGTGGGAACGGCGCCACCCTGAGGCTGACCCTGGAGATCGAAGGGTCAATGGCGAACGGGTATCCCGATGACGTCGTGGACATCGTACGGTCCAACATCCGCGATCTCAAACTGGCGCCGAGCGAGGTAGGATTCGAGAAGGAATAGGGCGAGATTGTGAGGCCTAAGGTAAGTCTCCTAAGGGAGATACTTTATGAAGTAGGTAAGGATTATGCATATTAGTCGTATTGTGATCAGAAATTTTCGATCGTTTGAGCATCTTGACTTACAGATTGCGCCGGGAATCAGTTGCGTCATTGGTGAGAATAACACCGGCAAGACAAATTTTCTGCATGCGATCCGGCTCTGTATCGACGCGAATCTCTCATCCGCCTATCGCTCTCTTATCCCCAATGACATTCACTCGACTGTCAGCATCGCCCAGCCGAACCAGGTGCCATCGGTTTGGAGATCGATGACTTCGCGGGCAAGACCAATGAAGAAGCGCTGGTTGGCTCGTGGCAGTTCAGACCGGGTCGCGCGCGGCTGATATACCGATACCGCCCCAAGCTCGGGGTGCGAGAGGATCTGGAAACGGGGGAAATTGCGCCGGGCAACCTCACACGCGACGACTATCAATGGGAGATTACTGGCGGCGGTGATCCAGCGCACGATCTCGCTGCGATACAGTGGAATGAAGATGTCGGGTCCTCAATCCGGTTTGCCGATCTCCAATCCTTTCTCGTCGTGTTCCTTCCCGCGCTTCGTGATGTCGAGAGCGATCTACGCCAGTTCCGAGGCTCTCCTCTAGCACGGCTGATCGATGCCATGGAAGTCGATCCCACCGAGCAGGAAAAGCTGGTCGATGCGCTCCGCCAGGCCAATGAAGAAATCGCAGCCGCACCAACGATAGACGTGATCGCAAAGGCGATTGAGGCCTCATTCAAGAAGGTGACCGGGCCAGCCTTCAGCATGGACATTGGCCTCGGCGTTGCTGAACCGTCATTCCAGGCGATTGTCCGCGCCTTACGCATTCTGCTCACAAATGCAGCGATGCAAAACTTCGATCCATCGTCAAACGGACTCGGTCTCAATAACATACTCTACGTGTCGATCCTCATCGAATATTTCCATAAGCGCATCGCCCAGCAAAAATCAGCCGGTCAGATCATACTGTTCGAAGAGCCAGAAGCGCACTTACATCCTCAGCTGCAATTGACGCTATTCAAAGCGCTGAATTCCCTTCCGTTCCAGACCATCCTCACCACACATAGCACCCACATCACTGCGAATGCAGACCTTCGCTCTTACATTGTCCTCACGCAGACCGGCGGGCCAGCGATCGCGTCGGCTGTGCCAGCCAAGGGTGCTGTACTGGACGTATCCGAGATTCTCGATCTGAGGCGCTATCTGGATGCGACTAGGTCAAACCTGCTTTTTGCCCGCAAAGTGATGCTGGTTGAGGGACCGGCAGAGCTGTTCCTTATCCCTGCCCTGCTCAAGCAGGTAATGGGAATTGACCTCGAACGGGAAGGCATTTCCGTTATCCCCATTTATGGAGTGCATTTCGATGTCTATGCAAAGCTCTTTTCGACGACTTCATTAACGAAAAAATGCGCCATTATCACAGATGGCGACCTGAAGCCGAGCGACGCTCACCCTGATCTCGGGGGAGAGGACGATCTGCTCCCGCCACCCGATCTGGCAGCGCTTGAGAACGACTATGTGCGGGTCTTTGCATGCAGGACCACCCTCGAACGTGCCCTGACATTCGAAGGAACGCTGGAGATGTTTGCGAGGGCGGCTGATGATGTCGGCGCACCCAGAATCGCATCGCACCTCCGGAGAGGGGCGAGCGACCTTGCCGATTCCACGCTTGACGAGGGCAAGCGTGAAACGATTCTGGCGCCGTTGCGGACGATGGTGCTGAACACAGCGAAGCGGTTCGGTAAGGCCCGTTTTGCACAGATCGCTACGCGCCATGTCGATCAGGCCAAGGCCGTGCCCAAATACCTCGTCGACGCAGCAAAATGGCTTGCCGGGCCGTGACACTGACAGGCGAGCAAAAAGATGCAGTATGTTGCAATGATAACCTGATGCTGAAAGCATGCCCTGGTAGCGGCAAGACGCGGGTCATCATTTCCAAGCTCTCCCGGGCCATAGACGATGTTCGGGACACGCCACGCGCTGTGGCATGCATCACTTACACAAATGCGGCGGTTCAGGAAATTGAGGCCCGGCTCCGCCATCACATTCAACCTGGGGATGATAGATACTACGACATCTGTACGATTCATTCATTTTGCCTCAATCACATCTTTCGACCGTTCTCTTATCTTATCAATGGCTATAAGAGCGGCTTCAAGGTACTGACGCCTGAGAGCGCCGAGTTTGAGCGGCATGTCACGGCCATCTGCGCACAACACGGCAGATACAATCTTACTTTCAAAGATTTCGATGATTTCACGCAGCTGCGCGTGAGCCTGGACGGCAAACCCGTCGGCGGCGGCATTGAGCGAGGTGCCCTTTCGCCTGCTGTCGCAAGCGCATACTGGAAACGAATCCGCGAAGCAGGCTTTATTGACTTCGCCAATATCATCTATTACTCGCTGCTCTTCCTCCAAAGACGCCCGGAAATCCTGCGCTATATTTCGGCGAAATTTGCGTGGATTCTCGTGGACGAGTTTCAAGATACGACGGACTTGCAGGTTGAAATCCTTTCACTGATCGCGGGGGCGGGACGCACACGGTTTCTGCTGGTCGGCGATCCGTATCAGTCCATCTTCCGTTTCGCAGGTGCGCGGCCCGATCTTGCCGATAAATTTGCAGAGCGTATCGGTGCCCGCACGGATATGCAGCTCTCGGGCAATTTCCGCTCCAGCCCGCGGATTCTCGCTCATGCCAATTTGCTATATCCGCGCACACCTCCGATGACAGCACTCGGTCCGGCGCAGGTGTTTACTGAAGTGCCCGGCTGGCGACACGGTAGATCCCCATTCGAGGTTGTTACGGACTACTTTCTGCCCGCGCTTGAGGGGCTCGGAATACCCGTTGGGGACGCGGCCATTCTCGCGCCGACCTGGTATTCGCTTTTCCCACTCGGAAGGCGACTACGTGATTACGGAGTCAGCATCGTTGGTCCGGGCGCCCGGCCCTATCGCCGCAACAGACAGTTCGCGCCACTCGCCGAACAGGTCTGCGGTTATCTGATGGAACCCCGCCCGGATGCCATTGCGGGAATCGAGCGCACGCTCTTTAACACGCTGCTGGACATAACCGGTCGCGCATATTTCGACATTTTTTCCTACCACGGCCGTGTCATTGTGTTTCGGCTTCTCGATCATGCCCGGCAATTGCACGACGTTCACATAGGTGCCGTTGCCTGGCTGGAAGCGGCGGCAGGTGCCTTCTCCCGGGTTCTAATCGATGAGGAATATCTGACCCGAGACGAACAGGATCTGTTCTCCATGTCAGTCGAAGAAATGAAGACCGATATGCGCAATAACAAAGTCGACCTGGCCAATCTGGCAATCGTTGATTTGGGCATCTACGCGAGGCCGGATGCGGCGCTGAAACTTGCAACCCTGCACAATGCCAAGGGCCGAGAGTATAAGGCAGTGGCGATAATCGACCTTCACGAAGGCCGAATCCCCTTTTATCAGGCGCAAACCGCAGCGGACATCGAGGAGGCGAAGCGCCTATTCTATGTCGGCGTTACGCGGGCCAAGCGGTTCTTGCTTTACGTCACTGACGATTCCGGCCTTCGCAGCGGACCGTCGCGATTTCTGCGTGCTGGGACAGGCGTAGGCGTGTGTTAGGGAAGGTCTGAATAAGGCAGCCGGGGTAGATATCCGCCATTGGTGTGATGTGTTCGGGGTCCGCAACCGTCGGTAGATAGGCCAGACAGGTTACGCCACCTCGCAGCGCAACAGATGCCGACGCGCGATAAACAGATTGGCGAGCGCGCAGGTGACGAGCAGTCGATGAGCGTTCTTTTTGAGCCCGCGATAGCGCACCTTGGCGAAGCCAAACACCCGCTTGATGACCCCGATCGGATGCTCGACTTTCGCGCGCACCTTCGATTTGGTGCGGTTTTTCGCCCGCTCGACCTCGTCCACAACACCGCGATGATGATAGCGGCGGTTGACGAAGTCCTGCGCTCGCGGTGCCTGCTGGCGGATCACCGCCCGCTGGCCGCGATAGGCTTGGTCGCCCCACACGCGGGTCTCGTTGCCGTGCAACAGATCGGGCAACACCTTGCTGTCGGCGACGTTGGCCGGCGTCGCCACCACCGCGTGGATCAGCTTGCTGCGGCTGTCGACCCCGAAATGCGCCTTCATCCCGAAGTACCACTGATTTCCTTTCTTTGTCTGATGCATTTCGGGGTCGCGCGCCTTGTCGGCATTCTTAGTCGAGGACGGCGCATTGATGATCGTCGCGTCGACAATCGTGCCGGTGGCCACCTTCAGTCCCTTGGCGGCCAAGTGCCGCTGCACCTCGTCGAACAACCGCCGGCCCAGATCATGGGTCTCGAGCAGGTGGCCGAAGCGGCACACCGTGGTCTCGCCCGGCACCGGCTCGCGGCCGAGGTCGATGCCGACAAAACGCCGCATCGCCAGCGAGTCATACAGCGCCTCTTCCACCGCCGGGTCCGACAGATTGAACCAGTGCTGCAACAAATAGATGCGCAGCATCCGCTCGATGCCGATCGGCGGGCGGCCGTTGCCGGGCTTCGGATAGAACGGCTCGATCAGCGCGCACAGCGCCGACCACGGAACAACCCGTTCCATCTCGGCCAGAAACGCTGCCCGCCGCGTCGTCTTGGCGTACCGCTCAAATCCCACTGTCGCCAGCGTCAGCTGCTTCATCCCCCCAACCCGCGCGCACCAATCCACCCCGCCAAACATTATACCACGATCATTGCAGCTGGCTTTTGCAGAGGTTCCTTAGGCCGTTTCCATTGCCCGTCGCGCCTCGAAAAATCTTTTTGCAGACAGTCTGTCGGTCATCGGTCAAATTTCACCTACTCGCGGCGGCATGTGCGCGGCATCCAGACGCCGGTGAACGAGCGAAGCCAACGAAAGCAGATCTTCTGCGTCTCCTTTGCCCATTGCCCAATGGATACGGGGCGCATGGGCGGTTGGGTTCCTGAACATTCCAAAACAGCCACGGACCAAGTTAGCAAATCCTTTTTGTTCGCTCTTCTCGCTGTCAGTATTCAAAGGATTGATCGCTAGCATCGGTGGCTCGCCGCATAGGGCGCGATCCACCAGCGCGGCCCCGTCATCGGTTAACCCGGTCCGCGTGCGGATCTTATCGGCGATGCTCTTGACGGTCTCGAGGACAGCGTGAAAGTAGTCGTCGGCCAGAAATTCGCTCCTGCAAAACCGCAGCACGTCATCATGGACTCCGCGGCGAACCAGGTCTTGACGAAGATCCTGCGCACGGCGCTCCGCCTCGGCAATTGTGGACACTGCATCGGCGCTGCTGAGTTTCCCGCTTGCATCCACAGCCATGCCGCAGAATGCAAGAGCCCGATTAAGGTTTGCCCGCAGAGGCTCGAAACGTTCAGGGTTTCGGAGATGTCGTTCCGGCTTCGTCGAATGCCGGATGAAGGCAAGGATCGCGCCGCGATTTCCCCGAGCGTTTTGACTGGCGGCGAATGCGTTATGCAGCCGGTGCCGCTTAGTCGCCTGCGGCGTGGGATCGGATATCCCGCACACATTCAGAAGATGGCCGATCTCGCTGCCCGTCAATCCGTCTCCGGTGTCGCCGAGGGCTCCGGCAACGGCTTCGATCTGGCTTTGCGTGAACAGAGGGGCCATGCGTGCTCTCAGATTTCACCAGTAGAAACGGGCGCACTATTTCTGTGCCTCTCGTAGAGAAAGATTCCCAAGGCCGTCGCCATTCGCACCGCGAGCCCGGCTACTTCAGAAGGAGGCCGCGGCACAGCGGGATCTGCGCCGTGACCCGTCCCGAGCTGCCCCCGAAGTTCCGCGAGGCCTTGTGTGATGGTCGCCAGCGCGCTCAGCGTTCGCTTCAGCGTTTCGTCCGTGCTACGGTCTATTGAGAGACCCACCGCTTCTCTGGTCATGCGGACCAGCTTCGGGAGATCCTCGCCTCCTGTGAGCGCCACATCACGCTCACGCAAGGTCCCCTTGCAAATGGATTCCACGAACTCCTTGGCCGACCCGATGGCAAGACTTGGATCGGAATCTATAGAGGATTCCATTCGCGTTATCTGTGCTGCGACGTGATCTGACGCGAGGCTGTCGGCGACCCTCCTTGCATTTACGGTTATCGCGCCCGCAGGATGAATAGCTTTGATCCCGGCAAAGATCCGCTTGCCGGAGATCGTAGCCTTTACAGCAAGTTGATACCCGTCGGCCCTGAGGTTCAGGTTGAACAGCTCCAGCAGCTTGTCCACCTCAGCTTCGTCGGGCCGAACGACCGGATGGATCATTTCGCAAAGAAACCTCAGCAAGACTTCGTCGTTACACCGCAACAGATCGAGCCGGCTGTCATCGTAGACCCAGTCCTCGCCACCCCAGTCCGAAAAATGCTCGCGGTGCAGCGTGACGTCGGCCAACATCGTCGAGCAGCGATGATCGTGAGATGGCAACGCCTCTAGATCGAAGATTCGCGTGAGGAAGGCCGACTCGGAGAGTCGGCCGCTCCATGAGAATTGACCAAGTCTCAGACCGTCGAAGATGTCCCGGCGCGTGACTTCCGAAATCGCCCTGGCCGGCTGCGCTTCTAATTCGTCCTGGCGGCAAATACTTTGCTGACGCATGTCGTTTTCCAACAGCAAACGGTAATTCTAAATTTCGGGAACAGATAGCGTACATCAATTGATCGACCGCCGCCAGCCCGGGATAGCAAAAATCACAAGATGCTGTATGTGAGCGCGCCAAATCAGCAAAATAAGTCGCTGGCGAGCGCCGCTCACGGACAATCGCAAAAAGGGCTTAGGGAGGGCGCCGCCCTCCCTCCCTTGGCGCGTGTTCTACCGGACCGGCAGGGCCGCGTCGCGGCGCAGGCCAGGTATGGCCCGCCCCGTCCGCAACCCGGTCGGCCTCGAACCCGCACCGACCCACACCCACCCGCTCTCGGCGAGGGCCAACGGGTGCATGCGCACCCGGATTCCCATTGAAGAAGGGCAGAAGAGCCGCGACGGGCGCGGCTTGCGCACTTCATATCCAACCGAAGGAGAAGAACCATGACTGTGCAAACCGTAGCTTTATCGTCACTGGAACCGGGCCGGAGCAACCCGCGCAAGGCAATGGACCGCAACGGCCTTGAAGGGCTGGCGGCCAGCATCCGCAATGACGGCCTTTTGCAAAATCTTGTCGTGAGACCCGTGAAGGGCAAAGGCGAGCATTACCGCATTATCGCTGGCGGACGCCGCTACCGCGCCCTGAAACTCTTGCAGGAGCGCGGCGAAGTGGACGGGGATTTCGCCGTCCCGGTCGAAATCCGCGACAGCCTCTCCAAGGACGATACCTTGCGCATCGCCACCGTCGAAAACCTGCAACGGCAGAATTTGACGCCGCTGGAGGAAGCGGCGGCGCTGACCAAGCTAATCCACAAGGGCGCGACGCTCGACGATGTGGCGGCGCAGACCGGATTGAGCCAGACCACGATCAAGCGGCGTCTCGCGCTCAATGGACTGTGCGAGGAAACAAGAGCGGCGCTGGCCCTCGGCATCATCGGCCTGTCGCAGGCCGAGGCGCTGACCTTGGGCACCGATGAAATGCAGCGGACCATCCTTGAGGAGATCGAACGGGGGATCGCGTTCAGCGCCGACGACATCAAGGCGACAGCGCTGGACGACCGTCCGACCGTGGCTTCGGCGATTTTTCCGCTGGAGCAGTACACCGGCACCATCACGACCGACCTCTTTGCCGATGACGAAACCTCGTATTTCGATGACTGGGCGGAGTTTTCCCGGTTGCAGAAAGAAGCCGTGGCGCAGTTGGTCAAGCATCACGAAATCAGCTCGGCATGGGTCGAGGTGACGGAAGAGTATCGCATTCCTCACTGGCAATACGATGAGGCGGACGAAGGAGAGCAGGGCGGCGTCCTGATTAATCTGTCGCCGACTGGCCGGGTCGATGTCCGCGAAGGCCTCGTCAAGCGCGAGGTCGTGTGGTCCGCAGCGGCGAAAACCGCCGATAATCCCATTGCCCCGCGCAAGCCCAAGGCGGCGTATTCATCCGTGCTGTGCGCCTATATCGCCCACCACAAGACCGCCGCCGTGCAGGAATTGCTGCTCGCTTGGCCGCGCAAGGCCAAGGAAGTGGCGGTCGTGGAACGGCTGATGCAGTACCAGCCGCATGAGGCCTTGACGGCGCTGGAGAAGGAGGCGCAGCCGCAGAGCGCCTATACCGTGATTGACGGACAGGTCCGGCAGTTTGCCACGAAGCTAGGCTTTGTCATGGACGCGGAGGAGTCACTCTGGGCGCAGTTTCCGCCCTTGGATGCCGACGAACTCTCGCTCTATGAGGCGGTGCGGGGTTTAAGCGATCACGACCTTGACCAGTTGGAGACTCTGCTCACTGCCCTTGTGTTCGGGCAGGAGTTCTGCCAGCGGCTCGATACCGGGGATAGCCTGTTCAATCGCGTGGCGCGGGACCTCTGCGTTGACATGCGCTACCACTGGCACCCCGACCGCAGCTTTCTGGAGCGGCGCACCCGCGACCAACTGGTAGCGATTGCGGTCGATTGCGGTTATGCCGAAAACACGGGCCGCGTGGCTTCATACAAGAAGGCCGAACTGGTTAATTCGCTGCTGTGGTATTTCGATACCGCCCGCAGTGCCGCAACGCCTACAGCAGCGCAGCAGAAGGCCCGCGAGTGGCTGCCGGACGCGATGCGGTTCCCCGCTGTCAATCCCGACGCCGTTGCCGAGGCGGAGCAGAAGCCCGATGAGGTTCCGTGGGAGGATGCGGCCTGATCCAATGCGGCGCGGCTGCTGGGAGCAGCCGCGCCTTTTGTTTTTCCAATCAGAACATTTTTTACGGAAGGAGACGCGACATGATGACGGCCAGAACCTTTACGACCGCAGAGGCGGATCGGCTATTGGGGCTTGCCGACCAGTTCCTGCAAGACTGGGCCGAGACCGCCCATCGCCATGGAGAAGCCGCGAAAGAATGCGAGGAACGCGCCGCTGAATGGGACGCGATCCGCCCGCTGCTGGCGCTGGCCCCTCGATTTCTCGCCTTGCTGGAAGAAGCGGACATCGCCTGGGGCGGCGACTTCGCCAACGACAACCCCGTGGATGGCGGCGACCTCGTCGAATGGTTTGCTCAATGGCTTCCCGAAGTCCATACGGCCATTGCCGCTCCGCTGCGTCTCCTTTCGCTTCGGTTTTCTCAAAGGTTTGACGCTTCCTTATGGACGGGCGCGCCCCGGCATCAATCCAGAGATTCTTTCGTTTCGGGTTTCCTCGTCGAGGACCCTCCCGAAACGAAGAGAATCTTGGCTGACCCCGAGGGCTTGTCCGCCCGTCCGGGTTTCTCCGCGTCTTGAGAAAACCTCTTACGAAAGGAGAGACTAGATGAAACTCTTGACCGCAGACATCCGTAAACAACTGCTCCGCAATGGCCGCATGCGCCAGCAGTGCGACGAGGCCGGCAAGGAGGAGCCCGACTTCATGCCGGTGGTGAAGCTGTTCACGCCCGACGCCGCCTGCACCTGGCTCCTGACCGAGATCGACCCGGAAGACCCGGATATCGCCTTCGGCCTGTGCGACCTCGGCATGGGCTATCCGGAACTCGGTTCCGTCAGCCTGCCCGAACTGGAGTCCGTGCGCGGCAGGCTGAATTTGCCGGTCGAGCGCGATCTGTATTTCACCGCGACGAAGACGCTGTCTGCCTACGCCGACGAGGCGCGGGCGCATGGCGCGATCAAAGCGTGAGAGGAGGCGGGCCATGACCACGAATATCACCGCCGATCATTGCGCCGCGTTCGAGGCGCTGACTTCAGGCGACTATGCCACCTTCGCGCTGTTCTCGTGCTTCGTGAATGGCGAACCGGCAGCGGCGATTGTCGCCGTCAATCAAGACGGCGACAACTATGCGATCACGCCGCTATTCGTCAGCATCACGCCGTCGCTGATACTGACCGATCATGACGGGCAGCCTGCCAGCGAACCGCCGCCGTAAGCGGAGCTTCGCTGGCGTTTATTGCCGTCGCATTGGCCGCTTCGCTTCGGCGCGCCCGCCCTCGAACCCGAGGGCGGGCGCGCCGTATTTGATGGCTTCGTTAGCTTACGCCCTCAACGGTTCTACTCGCCCGTCTTTCTTACCTGCGCCATAAGCCGCTGATTGCAAGGGCATTTTGTATAGATTTAGCAGAATACACGCGCACACACGCGGCATGATAAACTTGCGAACATGCAACATCATTGACTTGCAGTGAACATGCATTATATACTTGTAAACGTAATGCACTAAACACTTGCAACGCCGCAAACGCTCCAGGACTCCGATGCCGACACCCAATGAGAAATTAGCCGACTCGCTGAGCGCGCTCCAGGCGCTCCAAAAGGGCGGCCGCCGTGTCTTCAAGTCGAAGGAGCTCAGTCGCGTTCATCGCGAGCGCCTGCTTCGAAATGGCTTCGTTCGCGAGGTCATGAAAGGCTGGTTGATCTCGTCGAGTCCCGGCGCCCGCGAAGGCGACAGTACGCCCTGGTATGCGTCGTTCTGGGAGTTTTGCGCGCGCTATGCCGAGGACCGCTTCGGCGATGCGTGGCATCTGTCGCCGGAGCAGTCGCTGCTGCTCCACGCCGAAAATACCGTCATCCCGACGCAGGTTGTCATCTACACCCCAAAGGGGACGAACAACGTCGTCAAGCTGCTCTTCGGTACGTCCGTCTATGACCTGAAGCAGCCGGAAATGCCGCCTGCTTCGGACCTGACGGTGCGGGGTGGCCTGCGGCTGTATGCTCCGGCAGCCGCCCTGGTCAAAGTCCCGGAAGCGTTCTTCGCCCGGCATCCAATTGAGTCGCAAGTCGCGCTTGCCGGCATCAGGGATGCCTCCGAGGTGCTGCGGCGCTTGCTTGATGGAGGCCATTCCATCGTTGCCGGAAGATTGGCCGGCGCTTTTCGCCGCCTCGGTCGGGGGGATATCGCCGACGAGATTACCGCGGCGCTGAAGGCGGCGGAGCACAGCGTCCGCGAAACCGATCCGTTCACTGAGCGGCAGAGCTTCGGGACGCTGCGAGCCGTAACAGCCCCGATCGTCGGTCGCATGCAGGCGATGTGGCAGGCGATGCGGGAGCCTGTCATCGCCACCTTTCCGAAGGCCCCCGGCCTGCCGGAGAACCGGGGCGACTATCTCCGGTTCGTCGATGAAATCTACAAGAGCGACGCCTACCATTCGCTATCCATCGAGGGCTACAGCGTCACGCCCGAACTCATCGACCGGGTGCGGTCGGGCGGCTGGAACCCGGACCGTCATGATCCAGACCGCCAGAGCCGCGATGCCCTGGCGGCCCGCGGTTACTGGCTGGCTTTTCAGGCCGTGAAAGCGACGGTCGGCGACATCATCGCCGGCGCCAATCCCGGCGCGCTTGTCCGCACGGCCCATCGCGACTGGTATCGCGAGCTCTTCCAGCCCTGCGTTGCGGTCGGGCTGCTGCGGCCCGGCGCGCTCGCCGGCTACCGCAACGACGCCGTCTATCTGCGCACCTCCCGCTACGTGCCGCCGCGCTGGGAAGCGGTGCGGGACGCCATGCCGGCGCTGTTCGATTTGATCGAGCAGGAGTCGGAGCCGGGCGTCCGCGCTGTGCTGGGGCACTGGCTGTTCGGCTATATTCACCCGTATCCGGACGGCAATGGGCGCATGGCCCGCTTTTTGATGAACGCGATGCTCGCCTCCGGCGGCTATCCCTGGACCGTCGTCCGCGTCGAGGATCGCGATGCCTATCTCGCGGCTCTCGACCGCGCCAGCATCGACATGGATATAGGCCCTTTCGCCGGTCTCATCGCGGAACGGGTGGGATGGTCGATGCAGCAGGCCGCTCACGCTTCAGAATCCGCAGGAATTTGATGCCCGGTCAGGAATGCAGCACGCCATGAACATCCAGACAGCGGCCTCGATGAAAGTGAAACGGTTGTACCGTTACCAACGGTTTGCTCCTGATCGTCTTGGACTCCTGCTTCAAACCAATAAGGTCTATTGCACTTCGCCAAATAATTTCAATGACCCCTGGGACTGCCGACCGTGCTTTAACGACGAGCTGCTGGAAGACCCGAAAGTTCTCGAAAAGCATATCAGGTGGTTCGAACAAGCGGACCAGAAACACTTTCCTAAAACGGAAACTCAACATCGCCAAATGGCTGAAGCACTGCGACGGAATTCGCATCGGGTCAGGGAGATGGTCAATGAGGTTTCCGCGGGCATCGGTTCGGTAATCGATCAGCGCTACGGCGTTTGTTGTTTCACAACAAAAGCCGATTCCACGCTCATGTGGTCGCATTATGCTGACCATCACCAAGGTATTTGTCTGGAATTTACCACGGACAACGATGTGCTAAGCGCCGCGTTAAAAGTTGCGTATTGCGATGAATATCCGTTCCTCGACCTTGCCGATGATGGCGCGGACCACAATTTGCTCCCCCTCATCAGTAAGTCCTCGGACTGGGGTTATGAAGACGAATATCGCCTCGTCGCTCAGGAGCGAAAGGTCGCATTGGGAAGCGGGTCTTTGCTGATGGACGATCACCTGCTTGAACTTCCTCGGCGCGCCATCAAGTCCGTCATTGTCGGATGCTCGATGCCCGATCATACACGCATGGAACTCCGCGAGATCGTTGCCCAGACAGGTAACACCGTGAGTATCAAAAAGGCTGTCCGCATTCGTGACCATTACCAATTGAAGATCGAACCAGGCATCTGACGATGAAGATAACGACTATGAAAGATCTTCTATAATGATCACCGATTCCGCAGCGTGGATTGAGGACGGGGAGAAGTACGCGCTCGTCGGCCTGAGCCTCAAATTTGAAGGGCAGCTTCCGTCGGGAAAGATCGCGGCCAATCTGTCGGTATTGGCCGACACGAAATTCACCGTGCCCGCCAATTGGCGCGAGTGGCTGGGGAGCGTCCGCGCCAGGGAAGTCGAGGACTGCAATCTGTTCCTGCTCAGCAAGCTGGCGTCCTCGACGCCTGGCGTTCTCGACGCTGAAAACCAGACGTTGCAACAACGCGTCTGGAATTTCTACGTCGGCCTGTTGTTGGCAAGCACCTTTGCCCCGGCGCACAGACCGGTCTTGCTCTCGGGCTCACGCCGGGGCGAGGAAATCGACCTACGCCAGCAGCAGGATTTCGACCAGCCGATACCCTGCCTGTTCCGGCCGTATCCTCCCGTCGTTCTGGACCATATCCGGCTTGCTGCTCGTCTCGGGGAGAACCTTGAGGCTTTGGCCACAGCGCCCATTGCAGGAGGTCATTGGCGGCTGTTCCGGACCCTGCATATTTACACAGAAGCCCGCTGCACCTCGGAGATTGTCGACCGCATTCACCAGTATTGCCGATGCATCGATGGCCTGATTTTACCCGACGCCGGCAAGACCAGGCAGCAGTTCAAGAGCAGGACCGAGCTGTTCATTGGTCCGGGTCACCACGACCTGATGGGCGAGCTATACGATGTCCGCAGCGCTGTTGAGCATCTTCACGAGAACCGATATCTGGAATCCTTCGACCGCGCGGTACGGCTTGATCTCGCGAAGAAGGAGGCGATTGCCGAGCATATCGCGCGGACGGCGCTGGCGCGGATACTCGCGGAGCGGAGTTTGTGGCCTCATTTTGCGAATACGTCGGCGCTCCGCAATTTCTGGCCGTTGCCGCCGGATCGGCGGCAACGGATCTGGGGTGGCTCGATCGACCCGATGGTCGCAATTTCAGAATTTGATCCGACTTATATTCATAATGGCCTTCTGGGGGCGTGATAGTCCCAATGACTTTCGAAGAATCTACTCTTCCAGCTCCCCATTTCCTGGGCGCTGTCTTGAGCGGCGGCAGATTGCGCCTGTTTAGCTCACGCCCTCGACGATGAAGGCCCGGCCCGTCGAGTTGTCGAGCCGCATGGGCAGGATTTTCTGGTATTCCGGCGAATTGTACCAGCGCTTGACCGCCGCAATGTCGGCGAATTCGAGGATGACGATGCGTTTGGGCTCCGGTCCGCCTTCGATCAGTTCGGTCGCGCCGCCCCTTGTCAGGTAGCGGCCGCCATATTGCGCAATCGTGGCGGGGACCGCCGTCCGGTAGGGATCCATCCCGGCCTGGTTGGCGGTGTCGAGTTCGGCGATGAAATAGGCCGGCATATTTGCCTCCCTTTGCTGATGTTTTGGGGTTGGCAGCTTAAAGGCCCGGCGTTTCAAAGCAATGCCATGTTCGGGGGCTGTTACAAGAACCAGGTAGCGAAAATCATCAGAAGTGTGGGCGCGTCCGGCTGAGGCCGGACCGGGTTCTACTCGCCGGCCTCCGGCGCGGCTCCCCGAGCCGCCCCAAGGATGCGTCTCGGCCATCCGGTGACGCCCCCTCGCGCGGCTCTTCGGTCAGCCTGCGGCTGAATGCATCTCTCTGCGGCCAGTCCGGCTTTTTAAGGAAAGCAGGGCCTGCGGCCTGCGGGCATCCCCGCGTTTTTTTGAAGTAGGGGCCTGCGGCCCCGGGGCTGTCAAGGCCAAGCCCTTTTAAGGGCGGCGCGGGGCGTATCCCCGGTCTTCCTCCTGTTTTTTTGTTCATGATCGCCTTCGCCGTTGGCTTCGGCGGAGCAGCGGTCGTGCAGACCGGGCGATCCCCCTCGACCCCGCCGCCGGCCTTGACAGCCGCACCCCCGCTCATTGGCGCGGGCCTAGACGGGTTGCAAGCGCAACCCGTTTTGAAAGGAGAAGGCCAATGAAAACCGATCTTTACAAACACGTCACCGATCAGATTGTGGCGAGTCTGGAGCAGGGGGTCCGGCCATGGATGAAGCCATGGAACGCCGAGCACGCGGCGGGGCGCATCACAAGGCCCTTGCGGGCGAACGGTCTGGCCTATCAGGGGATCAATGTGCTGGTGCTGTGGAGCGAGGCGGTCGCCAAAGGCTACAGCGCTCCGATCTGGATGACCTTCCGGCAGGCGCTGGAATTGAACGCCCATGTCCGCAAGGGCGAGCGCGGCAGCACGATTGTGTATGCCAGCACCGTGACCCGCAGCGGCACGGATAAGGAGACGGGAGAGGATACACAAGAAACCATCCCGTTCCTCAAATCCTATACCGTGTTCAATGTCGCGAGTTTGAAGGACAACGGCTCCTGTCACCGGGCTTGATACAAGAGCTTCAAAAACCGCGTGTGCATGTCGGGGCCGAGTATGGCGATGTCC
>Ga0210383_10001609_pt1 | contig 20598 bp, 16 predicted proteins | sample IncBWC14OmetaG_FD_160072 | JGI IMG/M metagenome (GOLD analysis project Ga0210383, IMG submission 160072) | Forest soil microbial communities from Barre Woods Harvard Forest LTER site, Petersham, Massachusetts, United States - Inc-BW-C-14-O ... | reverse complement strand
GGTCGCTGGGAAACAACTCCGGACCAGCATTTCCTGCGCCCAAGGGAATGTTCGCAGGATTATTCGTCGACTCCATAATATCGGCCAGGATCGCGCTGGTTCCGATTGCCACGGGCTTGGTCTTGGTTGCGTCGAATTTCGGCTCGGGGATTAGGGTCGAAAACGGAGCTCGCACATAAAACCCCGATTGCGGCCTTGCCTCCAGATACCCGCGGCTCTCCAGCCATAGATAAGCCTGCAACGCAGTCGACATGCTGACCCGTTGCTGCTGGCTCAAGCGCCGCAGGGAGGGCACGCGATCTCCGGGACGGAGTGTTCCCCGTGCTACTTGCTGGCTCACGCTTTCGGCAATCCTGAGATACAGAGGCGGAGCAGGTCCAGTCGCGACGCTCATGCAAATGTGATCCTGACAGATACCAAAGAATATACTGTACCGGTCATAATTTCAATAATCTGAATCTGTACATGTCGGAGACGGAAAACTACACTCCGTTCAGGAGTGAGGAGAAGATGAGCACAACCGCCCCGACCCAAATCGAGAAGACCCTGGATCCACAGGACTGGAGTACGCTACGCGAGCTCGGCCACCAGATGGTGGACGACATGCTGTTCTATCTGGAGAATGTCCGCGAGCGTCCGGCTTGGCAAGCGGTGCCGGAGAAGGTGAAGGCAAGGTTCACGGAACCTCTTCCGCTGGATCCGCAAGGGGCTGAGTCTGCTTATCAGGATTTCAAGCAGAATGTTCTGCCCTTCCCGTTGGGCAATATCCATCCGCGTTTCTGGGCGTGGGTCTGCGGGACCGGCACTCCGGGCGGAATGTTGGCGGAGATGCTTTCTGCGGGAATGAACTCAGGTGTTCACGGAGCCGACCAGGCAGCGGTGTACGTTGAGCTGCAAGTGCTGTCGTGGCTCAAAGAGGCGCTCGGTTACCCCGCGGAAGCCAGCGGGTTGCTGGTTACGGGCGGATCGATGGCAAATTTCGTCGGGCTGGCAGTTGCTAGAAACACCAAAGCGGGTTGGGATGTGAAGCGAACGGGCTTGGCCAACTCGCGTCCGTTGGTAGTCTACTGCTCCACGGAAACCCACAACAGTGTGCAGAAGGCATTCGAGGCCCTGGGTCTCGGCAGTGATGGCGTGCGCTACATCGAGACGGACCGGGACTTTCGGATACAGATGGAGGCCTTGCGAAGCGCGGTAGCCGCGGACCGACAGGCGGGCAAAGTTCCGATCTGCGTGGTGGGAAATGCGGGGACGGTGAATACGGGCGCCATCGACGACCTTAGCGCCGTCGCCGATTTTTGCAGCTCCGAGAACCTGTGGTTTCATGTGGACGGCGCTTTCGGCGCCACCGCCGCGATTTCACCCGTGCTAAAGCCTCTGTTGCGCGGGATGGAACGCGCGGACTCGCTCGCCTTCGATCTGCACAAATGGATGTACATGCCCTACGATGTGGGCTGCGCGCTGGTGCGCTCGGCCAAGGGTCATCGCGAGACATTCTCCGTTCCAGCAGCGTATCTGGACGGCCAAAGCAGAGGCCTGGCGGGCGGGCCCATGTGGTTCAAGGAATATGGACTGGAACTCTCCCGCAGTTCACGGGCGCTGAAAGTCTGGTTTTCCCTGAAAGAGCACGGCCTGCACACGTACCGAGCGCTGGTCGAGCAGAATGTCGGGCAGGCAAAATATCTGGCTGAAATGGTGGAAGCCGATCGGCGACTGGAATTGCTCGCGCCCGTGCCGCTCAACGTTGTTTGCTTCCGCTTCCGCGGCGGCATCGAAGATGAGAAAACATTGTCCGCGCTGAATAAAGAGATTCTGCTGCGATTGCAGGAGTCGGGCGTGGCATCACCATCGTCCACAATATTGGGCGGGCGTTTTGCCATTCGAGTCGCCAACGTGAATCATCGCAGCCGACGACAAGATTTCGAATACCTCATCAGCGAGGTGGTACGACTCGGGGAGAAAATTGCGCCTGAGATCTAGGCGGCGTCCGGTAAATGTGCTTGCATTTCAGCCAGGCTCCTCAGAAAACAGCGAACTCTGCGCCTGTTCTCCGCGGCCTCTGCGATTTATGACGTTGAGCTTGGCGAAGGCTCATCAAAACCTTAAAACGTACAGAACGCGGAGAAGAGCCGCGGAGGGCGGGGAGATTTTGGGTAACTGATGAACACAATGACGCAGATTCACCCCTCGTCGGCTCAGCGTCCGCAACCTATCTGCCTCATGGGTCGCGCGGTCAGCATCGTTCCCCTCGATCCCGCCGCTCACGCCGATGCGCTCTTTGCAGGTGCATGCGGGAAAGAGAACGACGCTCTTTGGCGGTATCTTTTCGAGGGACCGTTCACCAGTCGCGCGGACTTTGATGCTCACTTGAGACATAAAGCGGGATCAGAAGACTACGTGTTCTGCGCCATTCTCGACAAGCTTTCCGGAGATGCGGTTGGCTACACCGCCTACATGCGTATCGAACCAGCACATCGGGTGATTGAGGTTGGCAGCATCTTGTTTACGCCGCGTTTGCAGCGAACGATTGGAGCGACCGAAGCGATGTATCTGATGGCGCGGCATGCGTTCGAAGATCTCGGATACCGGCGCTACGAGTGGAAGTGCAACGCGCTCAATGCGCCGTCGCGGAGTGCAGCGTTGCGCCTGGGTTTTACGTTCGAGGGAATCTTTCGCCAGCACATGATCATCAAAGGACGGAACCGAGACACGGCGTGGTTTTCGATGCTCGACTCGGAATGGCCGAAACGAAAAGCGGCCTTCGAACGCTGGCTGGATCCATCGAACTTCGACACCGGCGGTCGGCAGAAAACGTCGCTGTCAGCAATGAATCGCGAAGTTGAGCATGGAGTTTTGTGATTGTGGAAGATCCCTCGATGCAAATGCGTCTAGTCCGTTGCGAAGATGCTGAGCACTACACTTGGGGGAACCATTGCGACGGATGGCAGCTAGTCAAGAACGCGCAACTCAGCGTGATTGAGGAGCAGATGCCCCCAGGAGCCGCCGAGGTCCTTCACTACCACGAACGAGCCCAGCAGTTCTTTTTTGTCTTGTCCGGGGAAGCTGTGATGGACGTTAACGGCCGGCAAGTTCGGTTGACTGCACGCGAGGGAATCCGCGTTGCGCCAGGCGTTCGTCACCAGATTCGAAATGTTTCGCAGGAACCGGTCCGATTTCTAGTGATTTCACAACCGCCCAGCCACGGAGATCGCGTGATAGTGGAAGCTCGGTGATTTCGATCTCGCGAACCCGCCTTTGAACAGGTAAGACAAGCCAGAACTGAATCCCTTGTGTACCTCCGTGTCCTTTGTGGTTCCAGCATTTGAACTTCATTAACCACAAAGGACACGAAGTTTCACAAAGGATCTCATCAATGGGTGCTCCCGGACAATTCATGGACGATTCCGTTCACGAACGACTTGGCATCTCCAAAGAGCATTAAGGTCTTGTCGAGATAGTACAGCGGGTTGTCGATGCCGGCAAAGCCGGGACTCATGCCGCGCTTAATGACCATCACCGTGCGAGCTTTGTCCACATCAAGGATGGGCATGCCGAAAATTGGGCTGCCAGTATCGGTGCGCGCGGCGGGATTGGTCACATCGTTGGCTCCGATCACCAAGGCAACGTCGGTTTGCGGAAAATCGCCGTTGATGTCATCCATTTCAATGAGGCGGTCATAAGGGACATCGGCTTCGGCGAGCAGGACGTTCATGTGTCCGGGCATGCGGCCGGCAACGGGATGAATCGCGAAACGAACATCCACGCCGCGTTTGGTGAGCGCGTCGTAGAGTTCACGAACTTTGTGCTGAGCTTGGGCAACGGCCATGCCATAGCCTGGAACGATCACGACCTTGTTGGCAGCGGCTAGGATTCCAGCGGCTTCATCCGCCGTCGCGCTACGCACGGTCTTTTCTTCCCCTCCAGCGACGGCGGAAGCTTGCACCTGGCCGAATGCTCCAAACAAAACGTTGGTGAAGGAGCGGTTCATCGCCTTGGACATGATTACAGAGAGGATGAGGCCGGAAGAACCGTCGAGCGCGCCCGCAATAATAAGGAGCTTGCTGTCCAGCACAAATCCCATGGCGGCGGCGGAAAGTCCGGCGTAGGAATTGAGCAGCGAGATGACTGTGGGCATGTCGGCTCCGCCGATGGGAACGATCATAAGCACGCCGAAGACGAGAGGAACGCCGATCATCACGGGAAAAAGTTGGCGTGCTCCCGGGTGCAATACGAGGTAGACGGCAATGCCAACGGAAATTGCCAACAAGGAAAGGTTGACGAAGTTCTGCCCCTTATAAGTGAGCGGGCGCTGCGGCAGGATTTCCTGGAGCTTTCCGGCCGCCATCAAACTTCCCGTGAACGTCAGCGAAGCGAGGATGACCTCGAGCGAGATTACGGCCATCATGAAGCGCGGAACGTTTGGGGTGCGGAGATAGAACTCCGCACTTCCCACTAAGGTTACGCAGAATGCGCCGAAGGCGTGGCTGAGTGCGGTTCGTTGAGGGACGGCCGTCATGTGGACCAGGCCCAGAGGAATCCCGATTCCCGTGCCCAGCACGAGCGCGATGATGATCCATTTGTAGTCAACGATGCCGTGATGCAACAGGGTTCCGCCGATAGCCAGTGCCATGCCGATTTCGCCGGCCCGGACGCCGCGCTGGGCCGTGGCCGGACTGCTCAGCCATTTCAGCGAAAGAATAAAGAGAGCGCTGGCGACGAGGTAGATGACCTCGATGATCTGCTGGTTTCCCGCGAAGTCGGTGGTCATGGCTTTGTCGGACGGCTGGACTTGAACATTTTGAGCATGCGGTCGGTAATCAAAAATCCGCCTACAACGTTGCTGGTGGCTGCGACGACTGCAAGGAATCCGAAAACGAAGGAAAGTGTGCTCTTGTGTTCACCCACGAGGACGATCGCGCCGACGACCGCGATGGCATCGAGGGCGTTCGTGAGTGACATGAGTGGCGTGTGGAGTAGCGGCGAGACTCGCCGGATGACTTCAAATCCGATAAACGCCGCCAGCATAAAAACAAACAATCCGTCGATTAGCGTGGAAGGCATCTTTCTTCCTTTGGTCGGTTGAGATTTATTTTCAGTTGCCGGTTTTCCGGTTCTCAGTTCTCAGTTACTACGCGCCCTGCGAAACTAACGCTGGCAGTTTGAAGAATTCGCGGACGCGTTGGTTGACTATTTCACCGTCCCGGGTCAGCAACGTTTCGCGAGTAATCTCATCCCGCAGATTGATTTGCAGCTTTCCCTCTTTTCCCAGATGCAAAAGAAATGCCGTAACATTGCGGGCATACATCTGGCTGGCGTGATACGGGACTTCGGTCGCGATGTTGATGCGTCCGATGATCGTGACCCCGTGCGCGACTATGGTCTTGCCGGACTGGGTCAGTTCGCAGTTGCCTCCGCGCTCTCCCGCGAGATCAAAAATGACCGATCCCGGCGCCATGCCTTTCACCATCTCCGCCGTGACGAGAACCGGCGCCTTCTTGCCGGGGACGACCGCGGTAGTGATCACGACGTCGCTCTCGGCAACCACGCGAGTGAGCAACTCACGCTGTTTCGCATAAAAGCTTTCGTCCTGGGCTGTGCCGTATCCGCGCGCGTCCTGAGCGTCTTTCGCTTCAATGGGGAGTTCGATGAAGCGGCCTCCCAGGCTCTGCACCTGTTCTTTCGATGCCGGCCTCAGGTCGTAGGCAGAGACCACGGCGCCTAAACGGCGCGCGGTCGCGATGGCCTGTAGCCCGGCGACTCCCGCGCCAATCACGAGAACCCGCGCCGGGGTAATAGTTCCGGCCGCCGTGGTCAGCATGGGGAAAATTCGGGGGAGAGTGTCGGCCGCGAGCAGCACCGCTTTGTAGCCGCAGATTGTGCCCATAGAGGAGAGCACGTCCATACTCTGGGCACGCGTGCTGCGCGGCATCAATTCCACCGAGAAAGACGTAACGCCGGTTTGCGCAATTTGCTGGACCACGTCTGGCGACCCGAGCGGCCGCAAAAAGCCGATGAGGACCTGACCACGACGTAGTAATGGAAGATCGGCTTTTCCGGTGACATCATTGGAGCCGTATGAGAGGACTTGAACTACAATCTCCGCATTCGCGAAGAGGGCGGCGCGATCCGGAAGAAGCTTTGCGCCTTTTTCGACGTAGAGTTGATCCGGATAACCGGCTTCCACTCCCGCGCCAGCTTCGACGACGACCTCAAATCCGGCCTTGACGAGATTCGGGACAACCACGGGGACGAGCGCAACCCGCCGTTCGCCCGGATAACTCTCCTTGGGTACGCCAATGATCACGGAGTTCTTCCTCTCGGGTCACGTAAGGCACGAACCGGCTATTGTAGCGGATGAGCGTGCGCAGCGCAGTGATGGCTGGAAAAAACATGCAGGCGAACTCGCGCTATCAGTCCTTCTTGGGAGGAGTTGGAAGAGGGGCGATCTCGGCGTTGCTGTCGGTTTTCTCAGGTTCTTCCGGCCTGTGTTCCAGGTTCTGCACGATTACCGAGATGCGACGATTCGATGCGTTTAGCGGTTGACCGGGGGTGCGCAGCATCTGATCGGCGTAGCCGCGGACTTGCGAAACCTGATCTGCTGCTAAACCGCTATTCTGCATCAACCGGCGGGCCGCGTTGGCCCGATCTGCGGAAAGCTCCCAATTACCGTATTCGCGGCGTCCGGTGTAGGGCTTGGAATCGGTGTGACCTTCCAGTGAGAGATGATTGGGAAGTTTCCCCAGTTCTTTCGCCAGCAGCAAGAGCAGTTCTTTCCCATCGCCGTTCGGCTCGGGGCGGCCAAGTTCAAAGAAGGTTCCAGTCGCGGTTTCAAGCAGTTCGATGCGCAGCCCTTCGGGAGTAATCGTCATTTCAATCTGGTCTTTTATCTTTTCAAAATTCGGCATCGCGCGAACGGCCTTCTCCAATTCCTCTTTCAGCTTTGGCATGTCGTCTTTGGTAATGGCAATGGCCTCTGCCACCCCAGCCTTACTGGAGCCGATTTTAGTGGCAGTGCCGGATGGGTCTTTGAAGTACCCGGCCACCGCTTCCCTCACCGGTTTATTGGTATTCAATAGCCAAAGCACGATGAATAGCGCCATCATCGCGGTCACGAAGTCGGCATAGGCTACTTTCCACGCACCTCCGTGATGGCCGCCGTGTCCGCCTTTCTTCTTGATGATGATGATTGGTCGCGAGCCGTTCATGAGATTTTTCTTTAACTAGGCTGATGCCGCGGCCGCTGCTGCAGGCTCTGCGGGCGCTTCTCCGGCGGCCGGGGTCGCATCGCCGCCTTTCTTGCAGTGAGTTTCCACTTCCAGAAACGAAGGGCGCACGTGGCCGGGAATCGCTCGGCGCGCGAACTCGACCGCCATAATCGGCGCTGTTCCCTTCAAAAAGGAAATCATGACCACGCGCAGGACGTACAGGTAGGCTCCTTCTTCCTCGGTGTTTTTTTGCATGCTGGCGGCTAGCGGCCCAACCAGTCCGTAACAAAGCAGAATTCCAAGAAATGTGCCGACCAGGGCAGCGGCGACTTTGTGGCCAATCTCTTCCGGTGGACCGCCGAGAGCTCCCATGGTGATCACCACACCGAGTACGGCAGCGACAATTCCAAGGCCGGGAAGAGCATCGGCCATGCTGCTTAGGGATGCGACCGGCAAGCTCGCTCCGTGGTGGTGAACTTCCATGTCAAGGTCCAGGAGTTGATCCAGGTCAAACGCTTCCACTCCGCTGATCGCCATGCGCATGGTGTCGCAGAAGTAGTCGCGGACGTGGTGATCTTTGAGGAAGCTGGGGTATTTGGCGAGAACTGGACTCTTGGCCGGATCCTCTACATCGGCCTCCAACGCCATCAACCCCTCGCGTCGTGCCTTGTTGAGGAGTTCATACATCATTTTCAGGGATTCGAGGTAGCGTTGTTTGGTAAATTTTGATCCTCCAAACACACTGGCAACGCCAGCTGCGATTTGTTTCAGGATGTGGAGGGGGTTGGCGATCAACACGGTCCCTATCGAGGCTCCTCCAATGACCACAAGTTCAGCGGGCTGAATCAGCACCTTGAGGTTGCCGTGTTCCATCAGGTAGCCGCCGACTACCGAGCCGAACACAACGACAATTCCGATGATTGCAAACATAGAAGGTCAGATCTCCGAGAGTGCCTGGCTTCTCGCCGAGCCCGTCGCGACAACTGCTCCCGGTTTGGCAGAAGTTTGTTGTAGGGAAGTCCGCGCCCGACTCAGGAGTGTGTCGATCGTGTCCCCAGCCTGAGCGGTTGCGTATCCCACCGACGTCGTGACCGATAGCTCATCGCTCCACCATCGCAGCCCAGCACACGTGACCATCTTCCGAATGCGTTCCCAGGTTTGTTCCACACCGGAGTCGCCACAATTGATCAGAATCGCGAGGAAATGATCGTCCGCCCACCGTCCCAGGAAATCGCTGGGACGAAAAGCATTCCCCATGGTTTGAGCAACCACGCGCAAGACAGCATCGCCTGCCTGGCGGCCGTAGGCTGCCCGCAGGTGCTCCAACTGCTCTACCTGAATGAAGATGATGCCAAAGGGAAGGTGATAGCGCTCGAAACTCGCGAGATTCTCGCTCAAGTGAAATTGGGTGAAGTCATGGTTGGGAATACCGGTGGTTTCGTCTACGCAACCATGCGCGGCGAGTGTGTGGCGAGTGTGCTCCCGTTCCGATTCGAATTTCTGTTCGTCAAAACTTTCCGCGATGCCAATGATCGAGCCATGGGAATCGCGCAGTGCAGCGATCCGCATCAGAACGTGAACCGGATGCCCTTCTTTATGGCGCAATTGCATTTTTGCTTCCTGGGGCTTGCCCTCGTGCATGGTTATGGTGAAGGGACAGGTGGCGCCACAAGCGACACAACCTTGGCCGTTACAGTTCACAAGAATGTTGTCGCGGCAGGAGCGGCCCACTACCTCATGTCGCTTGTGCCCTGTAATCCTCTCGGCGCCCTGGTTCCAGAACAGGATTTTCCCGTTTCGGTCGGCCATGGATACGCCCGTCTGCAGGCTGTCTAATACATTGCGGAAGATCTCCGGATCCTGGAGTTCGGACATAGAAAACCTTGAAGGCGTCGCTGGAGTTCTCATCGGCAGGAAAAAGGAAGGCTTCAGAATCTAGTTGGGACGGATGGATCGTGACCGCCTCTGACCGAGATCTTCTGCGTTTGCCCGAAAAATTATGTACCTTGGGACACCCTTCGCTTGCCGCTAGCGCGTTTGCTCGCCATGCTGGCCCGGGAGTAACCATCCGAATGTAAAGAAGACCTCACATCCAGCCGAAGAAATTGGTGTAGCCCCCTGTGCGGTGATGCCGCTTGGGTTGCGCCCTTTTTTGGAGGCCGGAAAAATTCTATGTACCGTCGACGGTTCACCACATTCTTAGAGCGTCCACGCCGACCGGCTGTGGCAAGACGGCAAGGTGGATCGCAGAATGCACTCCGCCTGCTTGCAGTCTTCGTGTTATCGGCAACCGCCGTCGCTCAGCAGGCACCGAAAGATCTGAGCGAAGCGAGCCTGGAAGAGTTGACCAACATCCAGGTTTATAGCGCATCGAAACACCTGCAGAGCACCAGTGAAGCGCCAGCTTCGGTCACAGTCGTTACCGCAGACGAGATCCAGAAATATGGCTATCGCAACCTGGCCGACGTCCTGCGCAGCGTGCCCGGCTTCTATGTCACCTACGACCGCGATTACACCTTCGTCGGCGTACGCGGCTTTGGGCGTCTGGGTGACTGGAACAGCCGCATTCTGGTCTTGATCGACGGCCATCGCACAAACAATAACATTCTCGGCCAGGCGATGCTGGGGAACGAATTTCTGGTGGATGTGGACATGATCGAACGGGTGGAGATCGTCCGCGGCCCCGGTTCCTCGCTATATGGCGCGAACGCCTTTTTCGCGGTCATCAACGTCATTACCCGCACCACGAAACAAGTAAAAGATTGGGAACTTTCTTTTCAGACAGGAAGCTTCGGCACCAATGAGGGCCGAGCGACTTACGGGCACCAGTTTCACGACTTGGGCGTGCTGCTCTCCGGCACGTTCTACGACAGCCAGGGCCAAACCTTATTCTTCCCTCAATTCAACACTCCAGCCAACAACAACGGCGTTACCAGTGACACTGACTATGAATCCTACAAGCACATCCTGGCCGCGCTGACGTTTCATGGATTCACGTTGCAGGGATTGTTCAGCACCCGCGACAAGGGAGTTCCCACCGCTTATTTCGGGGCTGTGTTCAACGACCCTCGCGATTTCAACATTGACAGCCATCAGTATCTGAATCTCGACTACCAGCACCCGATCGGAAAATGGCAACTCGACGCGGGCACCAGTTATGACCAAGCTCGTCTGCAGGGCCCAGTCCCCGAGGCGCCGCTCATGCCCGGCGGGCCTGTTGTTCTGAGCACGTATTCCTTTCGGGGAAATTGGTGGACGGGAGAGGTCAAAGTGAGCCGCGACCTGTTTGAAAGAAACCGGCTGACCTTGGGATCGGAGGTCAGGGACAATCTTCGACAGGACCAGGGTGACCTCCTGAACCCGCCCAATGTATTCGCTCCTGAGCCGAACAGCTCTTTGATAACTGCTCTTTACGCCCAGGATGAATTCGGCATCACCAGCCGCCTCACCCTAAACGCCGGAGTTCGTTATGACCACTACTCCACTTTCGGTGGAACCACCAACCCAAGAGCAGCACTCATCTACCGAGCCGCCGAAAAAACCGCCCTCAAGCTGCTCTATGGCAACGCCTTCAGCGCTCCCGACGTTTATGAGACTTCTCCGGACTTCGGCGTTTTTTACGACGACAACCTCAAACTGAAGCCCGAGCGCATTCAGAGCCTGGAGGCGAGGGTGGAACAAGGGCTGGGGCAATACTTTCAGCTCTCTGGCGGTGTTTATCGCAACCGCATCAGCGACTTGATTTCACTGGTCTTGAATCCCTCTGACCAAGACTTTCAGTACCAAAATGCCGGGAGCGCACAAGCCGTAGGAATGGATGTCGAGATCAGTGGACGCGCAACCAATGGGCTGCAGGGTAAGGCCAGCTTCGATTACGTGGATACCTATGACGAAAGGGCGGGGCACCCGGCGCTGGATAACTCTCCCGCTCCTATGGCGAAATTGAATGTGAGTATTCCGCTCGCCGGCCAGCGCTTGTTTGCAGGAGTCGAAGGGCAATTCCTAGGCAGACGCCTCACACTTTTGCAGAACTCCTTGAGCAGTTACCAGGTCTTCAATTTCACACTGCTGGGACACGCGGTCGGTAAACACCTGGACGTGGCAGCCAGCGTCTTCAATGTTCTGGACAAGAAATACTTCGATCCCGGACGCCCGGAGGACCCGGAAGATTCCATCCAGCAGGATGGAAGAAGTGTCCGGATCAAAATCACCGGCCGGTTTTGACCACCGATGAGACGACTCGACGGATTGGTGGGTGAGCTAGGTTTGTTGACCCGACCTGAATTCGTAAACCAGGGTGTAGCGCGAAAGTGACATGCAGATTGCGAACTTGAGTCCGGCGACGGTTGCGGGCAGGCCGAGATTCGGCCGAGTTCCGTGGTTGCTCGGTTTGGTTGTGCTGCTCCTCAGCAACGCGGGGGCGCAGTCTCCGACCGCCGGCGAGTATCAAGTGAAAGCCGCCTTCCTGTACAACTTCGCGAAGTTTATCGAGTGGCCGCCGAGTAGTTTCTCGGACGCATCTGCGCCGCTTCAGATCTGCATTTTCGGGCGAGATCCCTTTGGCGAGGGGCTTCGCAACATCACCAGCAACAAGACCATCAACGGACGGAAAATCGAGATCGACACGGTAGTCGATTTGCAGCACGCCAGAAGTTGCCACATCCTGTTCATCGCCTCATCGGTGACCATGCCCGTGAAAGACATCGTCGAAGGCCTGCGCGGGGCGAGTGTGCTGACGGTGGGCGATACCAAAGGCTTCGCCGAGCAGGGTGGAATGATCAATTTCGTATTGGAAAACGATCGAGTGCAGTTCGAGGTGAACCGCAAGGCGGCGGACGGAGCCGCGCTGAAGATCAGTTCCAAATTGTTGAGTGTAGCGAAACTTGTCATTGCGTAAGCACCGAAAGGGGTGACTTCGATGCGCCGTTTTGGGGATTTGTCGATTCGCCACAAGCTCACCATTTTGTTTATGGCGATCGGCGCACTCACTGCATTGGCGGTTTCCTGCCCCATGCTCATTTATGACGTGCTGACGTTCCGGCACGCGGTGGCCCAGAACCTCGCCGTTCTGGGAGATGTTCTGGCCGGCAACAGCACGGCCGCGCTGACCTTTCGCGATGCGGAATCGGAGCGAGATGTCTTGCGGGCCTTGCGGGCGGAACCCAACGTGACGGAAGCCTGTATCTATACCTCGGATGGCAAACCTTTCGCCAAATACGCGCGGGATGCAAAGGATTCGGGTTTCACTCCTCCGACACCGAAAGCCGAGACAACAGAGTTCAAGGACGGTCATCTGATTCAGTTCCGAAAGATCGTACTGGCCGGCGAGCCGGTGGGCACGCTCTACCTTGAATCTGATCTGGGAAGACTGCATGCGCGCTTGCGAGGATACGCCCTCAACTTCGTGATGACTCTCGTGATCACGTTCGCGCTGGCTTTCGTGCTGGCTTCGCGCTTTCAGAAGCCTATATCTCGACCTGTACTCGACTTGGTGGAAACCACCAAAGCGGTTTCGGGCCGGGGCGACTACTCGATCCGGGCAGAAGTTCTCAACCGCGATGAATTCGGCCTGCTAACCACCGAGTTCAACGGCATGCTGGAGCAAATCGAGAGGCGGGACTTGGAACTTCAGCAACACCGGGACAACCTCGAGGAACAAGTGGCCTACCGCACCAGCGAATTGCAGGCCACCAACGCGGAGCTCAAAGTGGCGATGGAGGCGGCGGAGGCGGCAAGCCGCGCCAAAGGCGAATTCCTCGCCAACATGAGCCACGAGATCCGCACTCCGATCAACGGCATCATGGGCATGACGGAATTGACCCTGGATACGGAGTTGAACTCCGAACAGCGGGGTTATCTGCTTTTAGTGAAGTCCTCGAGTGAGTCACTGCTATCGGTGATCAATGACATTCTGGATTTTTCCAAGGTGGAATCGGGCAAGCTCGATTTGGAAATGCTCGAATTCAGTCTTTACGATTGCGTCGGCGAGACCATGAGGGTGCTGGCGCTGCGCGCTCATCAGAAGGGACTGGAACTGGCCTACGACGCCGATTCGGAAGTGCCATCGCACGTGGTCGGCGATCCCGGACGCTTGCGGCAGATTCTGGTTAATCTGGTCGGCAATGCGATCAAGTTCACGCAGCACGGCGAAATTTTGGTGACCATCGAAACCAGTCCACGAAACAGCGAAGGAGTCGAGCTGCATTTCAGGGTGAAGGACACTGGCATTGGCATACCTCCGGAGAAACAGGGACTACTGTTCAAAGCCTTTTCGCAGGCCGACAGCAGCACTACCCGGAAGTATGGCGGTACAGGCCTTGGCCTGGCGATCTCAGCGAGCCTGGTCCAGCTGATGGCCGGAAAGATGTGGGTGGAGAGCATGGAAGGAAAAGGAAGCACGTTCCATTTCACGGTGCGCTTTGCGGTAGCTGAGGGAAAGGCGCCAGCGCCTTCTCCCGCGCTGGCAGCCGAGTTGCGAGGCCTTCCGGTGTTAGTAGTCGACGACAATGAAACCAATCGGCGAATCCTCTACGAGATGACTCGCGATTGGGGGATGAGACCCTGCTCTGTGGAAAGTGCCGCCCTCGGGCTTGCGGCACTCGAGACGGCGCGGCAGAAAGAAGACCCTTTCCGGCTGGTTCTGATTGACGGCAACATGCCCGTCATGGACGGGTTCGAGTTAGCAGAGAAGATACAGAAGAGGAAGCGACGGGAAGGGGAACCGGAAGCCACCGTACTGATGCTGACTTCCGGCGGTCAACCTGGCGAAGCAAATCGCTGCCGGCAGTTGGGGATCTCGGCTTATCTGCTCAAGCCAGTGCTTAAAGCCGACTTGCTGGCGGCCATCCTGTCGGCGCTGGGTCAGCGGCGATTGGAAGCGAGCGTCAGCCCGGCGCTTGTGACTCGCCACACCCTGCGCGAGTCCACCCACAAACTCAGGATTCTGGTGGCAGAAGACAACGCGGTGAACCAAGTGGTTGTCATTCGTGCGCTGCAAAAAATGGGGCATACCCCGGTGTTGGCACAAACCGGCAAGGAAGCTCTGACATTAGCCACAACAGAGAAATTCGACATTGTTTTCATGGACGTTCAAATGCCTGAGATGGACGGTTTGGCCGCGACTGGAGCGATCCGCGAAAGGGAGAAGGACAGCGGAACCCACCTGCCAATTTTCGCCATGACGGCTCATGCCATGAAAGGCGACCGCGAACGCTGCCTGGCAGCCGGCATGGACGGCTACATAACCAAACCAGTGCGCTTCAGCGACATTGAGGAAACACTTGCGGGCTTGTCCAAGCCTCCGATAATTCCGGCCAAGCCGCTGCCGGAAGCCGCATCCTGGAACCGAGCGGAGGCTCTTGATCGTATCGGGGGCGATGAGGACCTGCTCCGAGACCTGTGCCACATTTTTCTGGAGGAGTCTCCGAAGTTGCTGCAGAAGTTGCAGCAGGCCGTCGCGGCTGGGGACAGCGACGGGCTCATGCGGGCGGCTCACAGTCTTAAGGGCGAGGCCAGCTATCTGGGCGCGGACGGAACCTCGCACACCGCCCGGCAACTGGAAGATATGGGGCGGGAAAAAAATCTTTCCCGAGCCAGCGATACGCTGGCAACGTTGGAAAGGCATGTGGCAAATCTCCATCTGGAACTTAGAGACCTGGCGGAGGCACAGCGATGAACGAGGTTTTGACAAATCAGACAATCGCAGTGCCAGATCCTAAGCCGGGGCTTGACCCAAAAGCCGCTCCACTTAATGCCGTATTGATTGCCGAAGACGATCCAATCTTCCGCCGTATTCTCGAGAGTTGGTTCAAGAAATGGGATTACCGCGTCACCGCCGTGGAAAATGGCCTGGCAGCGTGGGAAGTCCTCCAAAAAGAGGACGCTCCGCAGCTCGCGATCATTGACTGGATGATGCCTGGAATGGAGGGGATCGAGCTCTGCCGCAGGGTCCGCAGCCGCAATGAGGGAATATACCGCTACGTTTTACTTCTCACCGCCAAGGACAACAAACAGGATGTGATAGCCGGCCTGGAAGCTGGCGCAGACGATTACTTGACCAAACCTTTTGATGTCGACGAACTACACGCCCGGGTTCGGGCAGGCAAGCGGATTCTCGATTTGCAGGCAGCTTTGATTCGTGCCAAAGATGATCTGCAATTCGCGGCAGCCCACGACGCCCTCACCGGGCTTTGGAATCGCGGCGCCATTATCGATTTGCTGAAGCGGGAAGTATCTCGCCGACAACGAACCGCAGACTCGCTGGGTGTCATTATGACCGACATCGACCACTTCAAGAAAATCAATGACACCTACGGCCATCTCGTGGGCGACGCCGTGCTTCGAGAAGTAACGCGAAGGCTGGCTGATGGCGTGAGACCTTACGATGCGGTCGGACGCTACGGTGGAGAAGAGTTTCTGATCGTGTTCCCCGGCTGCACGGCTCAGAACCTGCTCGTCGGCGCCGAACGACTGCGCCACTGCATTGCCGATCAATCCGTCGAGACCAGCGTCGGTCCAATTCCAGTAACGCTCAGCCTCGGGCTGGCTTCCGCAGACCAAGGGGAGAAGGAAGCGTTCGATTGCGAGGCGTTCCTTCGCACCGCTGATGAAGCTCTCTATGCCGCCAAGGCGGGTGGCCGGAATCGAGTGGAAACTGCCCCCGCGTCGCGCGCGGCCGGGGCGGAAGGCGACTGATCGCAGATCGGGGAAATAAATCCCCATGCGCACCCAAGCTGGCACGTTGGTGGGCGCGTCTGGCCCGGACGTGCCATTCACAAAAATCAGCGAAGGACTTAATTTTTAGGTGAGCAGTTCTGGGGGAGGGCTGCCCGGGCGTCCAATGACTCGAAAGAGTCGGGCGCCCGTTTTATTTTGTGTAGTTCTGCGCTCCGAATGGCGGAGCAGCTCAGTAAGTGGAGATGGTGAAATTCACGGTGACGCGAGCTTCGGTTTCCACGGGAACTCCGCCCTGGTAGTAAGGCTTGAAGTGCCACTGCTTCACGGCTTCGCGGGCGGCGGCGGAAAGAATCGCCGGCCCGCTGAGGATCTGAATGTCCTGAATGCTGCCAGTCTTGCTGATCAGAGCCTCCAGGACTACCGCGCCTTGAACTTTCATCTGCTTCGCCAAAAGCGGATAGTTGGGGCTTACCGGGCGGGAGACCATTTGCGCAGTCCCGGCCGAGAGCTCAACTTGTGCTGTAGCGATCGGAGACCTGGCGCCGCTGCTCTTACTCCCTCCCAAAGCCGGTGTCTGCTCCGATGCAGAAGAAGCATTCCCTTGCATTTCCACGTTCACCGAACTGTCGCTGGGGTTAACGGTTCGATGCTGATTGCCGGCTACGACCTCAACTTCAAGCGGAGGGAGTACGGCACGGTTCGTCATGGTAATCGCTGACGAGTCCGTAGCGTCGTCCGAATGCGTGGTTGCCGCCGGCTTGCTGGATGATTTTGGGTGCGCCCGGACTGGTGCCGGCGCCACTGTTTTGGGTGAAGCGACAGGTGTGGGGATTCTTGCCGGCGCAAACTGGGGGCTGTGCACTGGTGGAATTTGTTCTGCAGTCTCCGATTCATCGCCCGGACTGGATGGGAACCAGAACTGGCGGTCCTTGATTAGTACCGAAATTAGAGCGAGGAGCAGGACGGCCAAGGCGACGAGCATCCGGCGGCGTTGCTGCTGTTCAAAAACCGCGTCTGGCAGGTTGCTGCCCATGTCAGAACCGGTTTTCTGTTCCAGCATCCGCATAGTGCGAACTCCCCTGCCCCTTGGGGAACCCGGGACTCGCCGCCTAGTATGACTCCAAATGGCCGCTAAAGCCAGCGGTGAGCTATGGCTTCCAGGATCTGAATTTACTCATTTGGAACAAGCGGGATGATAGCCCTAGCAGGCGAGTTGTTCGCGGTTAAGCTTGAGGCCGTTCAGGTTCCCAAGAACGGTGACCGCGATCGATTCGGTAACGAAGAACTCGTTCGCCAGTTCCCTGACTTCTTCCGCAGTGACGCTTTCGATCTTGTTGATCAGTTCGTCCATGCTGTAAAAGCGATCGAAATACATCTCCTGTCGGGCCAGGCTGGACATACGCGCCGTTGAAGACTCGAGGGACAGCATCAAGCTTCCCTTCAATTGATCTTTGGAGCGACGCAGTTCGTCCGCGGGAACATTCTCCAACTTGAGTTTGCGAAACTCGGAAACGATACTCTGCACCACCTTGCCTGCCGATTCTCGTGACGTTCCCGCATAAACCGAAAGGCAGCCAGTATCGCGATAGGGATTCAGATCGCTGTAAATGGCATAGGCAAGCCCCTGGCGTTCGCGAATGTTCTGAAACAGGCGCGAACTCATTCCTCCGCCCAGCAGCGTATTCAGAATGTAGGAGGCATGGCGTTTCTGGTGGGCAATGGAATGGGCAGGTACGCCAACGCAGATCTGTACCTGCTCCAAAGCCTTCTTGTTTCGCATCACAATGCGCGGAACGATCTTTGGCTGTGGGCTGTGGAACCCGTTCTTGACCGGCTTCATGTGCTGGAAATGCTTCTTCACGAGATCCACAAATTGCTCGTGCTTCAGGTTGCCAGCAGCACAGATAATCAGATTGCCGGGCGCAAATCGCTGATCGTAGAAACCCAGCACCGGCTCGCGCTCGAATCGCTTGACACTATCCTTGGTGCCCAGAATCGGTTTACCCAGCGGGTGATCTTTCCAGAAGTTCTGGGTAAAGATTTCGTGGACCAGGTAGTCGGGGCTGTCCTCGTCCATCTTTATTTCTTCCAGGATCACGCCGCGTTCCCGGGTGATGTCGTTGACATCGAACACCGGGTTGAGCACCAGGTCGCTAAGCACATCCATGGCAATGGGAAGATGCTCGTCCAGTATCTTGACGTTGAAGCAGATGCACTCTTTGGCGGTGAAGGCATCCATGTTGCCACCGATGGAGTCAACTTGGCGGGCTATATCTTCCGCCGAACGATGTTTCGTGCCTTTAAAAACCATGTGCTCGACGAAATGGGAGATGCCATTCCATTGCGGGTCCTCGTCGCGCGACCCGGTCTTCACCCAGATACCAATGGAGGCCGAACGAATATGCTGCATCTGTTCCGTAATCACGGTCAGCCCGTTGGGCAGCAATTCGCGCTGGATGTTGCGTACTTCTTCAACCATAGCTAGTTTTTCCAATAGTTCCGCTCCCAGGACCAGGGCGGACCATTGGTTATATTGTTACACACCCGGCAGAGGTCCGCGAATGCACGGATTCGCTTATTAGAATCATATAGTTACAGGCTATCGCTCTGATCCTGTTAACTCCTGGGCGACTGTTCTCCCGCAAGTACTCTACAATCTTAAGAGGTCGGTTCAAGGACTTCCGCATCCATGGGTGAAGAGAAACCACGAGCGCTTTTTGGCCTCAGCCTTAGCGAACTCACCAGCCTGGTGGAGGAATCCGGTCAGCCCTCGTATCGTGGACGGCAAATGTTTGAAGCTCTATACCGCCAACGGCTCGCGTCTGCAGACCAGATTTCCACACTTCCACAGGAATTCCGGCAGAGCCTCACGCAACGCGGATTATCTTTGGGAATTCCGACGATCGAAAAGAAGTTTCTGTCCACTGATGGCACAATTCGCTACCTCATCGGGTTCGCTGACGGACAAAGCGTAGAAACAGTCTGGATGCCGCGAGGAGACGACGGCGAAGCAGGAGACGGGAGCGAGGCTGGCAACGAAGTAGAGAAGCCTGCGGGACGAGGCTGGGATCGCGCCACCATTTGCGTTTCCAGCCAGGTCGGGTGCGCCGTAGATTGCCAGTTTTGTTTGACGGCGCTGCTTGGAGTAAAGCGCAATTTGACCGCCGGCGAGATCGTGGGGCAGGTCTGCGCGGTGCTCAACGACCAGAGTGTCTCTCCACCACAAGACCGCGTGAACATCGTCTTCATGGGCATGGGCGAGCCCTTCTTGAATTATGAGAATTTCATGCGAGCGGTCGGCCTCCTGGTGGAGGGTGTTGGCATCCCGGCGTCGCGCATGACCGTCTCCACTGCAGGGATCGTGCCACGTATCTATGATCTTGGCGCCGAGTCGGTGCGACCGAAGCTGGCCATATCGCTGAATGCACCCAACGACGAATTGCGCAGCCGGCTGATGCCGATCAACCGGAAATGGAATCTGGAGAAACTGCTGGCCGCTGCCCGTGATTTTCCTCTCCGGAACCGGGAGAACCTGACTTTCGAATACGTTCTCATGGAGGGAGTGAACGATTCCGCGCAAAGCGCTCGCGAACTCGGGGAGTTGATCCGTGGCGTGCGCGCCAAAGTAAATCTGATCGCGCTGAACCCCGGCCCAGGGATTGCATTTCAAACTCCGGCTCAGGACCAGGTAGCCGAGTTTCGGAAGATACTGCTCGGAGCGGGCGTACCCACGTTTGTCCGTCGTCCACGGGGGCGCGACATCTACGCCGCCTGCGGCCAACTGAAGCGAACCGTGGAACTTGGGGTAGTGTAGGGGCGGCGGTTGTCCGCGCTTACATTGACTGAGCAGCCGCCTTGGCTTCGGGAAGGAACCCATGAATCCGCGAACCTGAGCCAGCAGCGCGCGCCGAATCCATCACTGCGGGCAGTTCGATTCGGAATGTTGCTCCGCCCTCGGGCCGGTTCAGACCTGTGATCTTTCCATTGTGTTCTTGAATGATGCCATAACAGACGCTAAGCCCTAGCCCAGGCCCCTGACCGACCGGCCGAGTAGTGTAAAAAGGATCAAAAACGCGGTCCGGTTCCTGCATGCCCGGTCCGTTATCGGAGAACTGCAGCACCACAGAAGCATCTTCCAATCGGGCGCTCACGGAAAGCACGCCGCCAGTTTCTGCCAAGGCGTGCAGAGCGTTATTGGTGATGTGCAAACACACCTGCAGAAGTTGATTCGAGTCGCCGAGAACTCGAGGCAGATCGCTGGGGAAATCAGTATGGACTTGAACATTCGGACCACGCGCTTGCGGCAAACAGAGTTTCACGGCAGTTTGCGCCAGCGCATTGATGTCGACCAGAGTCTTTTCGGCAGGAACCTGCTTGGCAAAACTGAGCAGACTGGAAACCAGGGTTCGGGTGCGGCGCACCTGCTGCTCAATCTTATGCATCAGGGCCCGCTGTTCGCCGCTGAGCTCCGTCGCCCCTAGTAAATCCGAGTACCCAACCATGGCGGCCAGAGGATTGTTCAATTCATGCGCGGCGCCACCGACCAGTTGGCCAAGGGATGCCAGTTTTTCCGATTGTACGAGCTGCGCCTGCACTCGTCTGAGGTTGTCGAACGATTCCTGAGAAGTATTCAGCAGGCGCAGGAGTTCGCGGTCCAGCAAATGCTGTTTGAAGAACACAAGCGTCCCCATGACGAGCATGCTGGAGAGTGTCAAGA
>Ga0210383_10001604_pt1 | contig 20616 bp, 15 predicted proteins | sample IncBWC14OmetaG_FD_160072 | JGI IMG/M metagenome (GOLD analysis project Ga0210383, IMG submission 160072) | Forest soil microbial communities from Barre Woods Harvard Forest LTER site, Petersham, Massachusetts, United States - Inc-BW-C-14-O ... | reverse complement strand
CCATGCGTTCGAGCTTTTGCGGCTGCGTCACAGGACGATCCAGAGCCGCCGCGGGTAGAATGCGCTCCACCTGCCCGTCGTAGGTGCGAAAGGGAAACGACACCACCTTCAGCTCCGCCGTCGCCTGCGCATGCACGTCTTCCAGCTCCCAGTCGCGCACCAGTATGCGTGCCTTCATCGTGCTCCGGTCGGCCAGCTCGCAGAACTCGGCGCCTTGCGCTAGAAATTCGCCGGCCCGCTGGTCCACCTGCGGCGTGGTCACCACGCCCGCTGCCGGCGCTCGAATCTCAAGCGCCGCCGCGCGCTTTTGCGCCACGCTTAGCTCTTCCAGCACGCGGTTGCGATCGTTCGTCGCGCGCGACGCCCGCTCCAAATCCCCGCGCTCCTGCGCCTGGCGCAGATTGCTGTCCGCCAGCTCGAGTTCGCGCGCCACGCCGTTGGCATCGGCTTCCACGTCCGGATTGTCGATCGTCGCCAGCAGCTGCCCGGCCTGCACCGCGTCGCCCTCATGCACGTAGACGCGATAAATCGTTCCCGGCACCTCCGCTCGCACGCGCACATCCTTGCCCGGCTCGAGCACGAAGTCCGATGAAATGTTCGAAGGCACGGGCGGAAGCAGGAGCAGCAGCACCACCACCGCTGCGCCGATCCAGTGTTTCCGCGTGATTTTCCAGCCCATCACTTCCTCCCTCTTCTGCCTCAGCCACGCCCGCGCCAGCGGCAAATTCTTATGCAGGCTTTTCCGCGAGAAGTAATAAATCACTGCCGCCATGCCGGTGTAGCCCCAGAAATCGCCCAGCTTCGTCACCATCACGTTCTTCAAGAAAACGATGACGAGCACCAGCAGCGTGGTGCTGTACGTGATCGCCGTCACGCCAAAGAGAAAATAAATTCTTCGCAGCCGCCGGCTCGCTGCCGGCAAGTCCACGTCCTGAAAGAGCAGGTACTTGCGCGCCCACGCCCGCAGAAAAATAAACGAGTCCTCGCGCAGGTTGTCCACGTCCAGGAATTGCGAGAGCGCGTAGTAGCCGTCTGCCTTGATCAGCGGGTTCAAATTCAGCAGCGCGCCCTGAATTCCGCTCAGTAGCATCGTTTTGTACGCGATGTCGTTGATCAGTGCGCCGGGCTGCGTGAAATGCCACACCAGCGCCGCGATGCCGCAAATCACCAGCTCCACCCAGATTCCCGCGAAGATCACCCACTGCCGCCGCGGAATTTTGTCGAAGAGCAGGATGTCCGTCGTGTCCGTGAAAAACGCTGGCGTGAAATAGATCAGCAGGAACCCCATCTGGTGGACGTCTCCGCCGAAATGCTTGCACGTGAGCCCGTGTCCGAGCTCGTGAATTCCGCCAAGCCCCAGCAGTAGCACCCAGAACATCCAGATGTCGTATGCCGTCTTGTTCTGAAACGTGTAAAGCGCCGCCGTATCCGCTTGCACGCGCGCCCAATCGCCCGCAAGCAGGAACGCAGCGACGATGAAGAGCGACACCGAAAATGCCACGAACCCCGGCGTATAAATCCACCAGAGATACTTGTCCATTTTCTCCAGCGTCTTGTTCGGGTCCCACGCGCGGAAGCTGATGTAGAGCGCACTCGATTGGTCCACGCGGCTCTTGCGCTCGTCGCGTATCCGCTCCAGCACGGCGAGATTTTTCTCGCCCACCGTGCGCTCCCACATCGCCGGCTCGATGCCGTCCAGAAAATCCAGCACTTCGGATTCGGCAATCGGCTCGTCAGGATGGAGTTCGTTCAGGGCTTGCGCGATTTCCGGCGGCGTGCGCGTGCCGTCGCACATCGTGAGGAGTTCGTATTCCGATTCGCCGTAGCGGTTGTAGGAACTCGTCTCGGCGACTTTGATCACATAGCTTTTTTCGCCCGCGACGATCTGCTCGCTGATCCGCAAATCCTCGCGCAGCTTCGGCCTCTTCAGTCCTTTCGCGAGGACGCTCGAAACCTGCAGGCTGGTTGGCCCAAATCGCATCGGAGGGTTTACCTACTGCTTGGCGTGCGCGGAATCCGCGTGGCTCGCGCCTGCCGCCTGGCCTGTGCCCGGCCAAAGTACCCGAACGGCCATACCCGGCCGCAGATCGCCGATGCCCGGGCCGCTCAGCTCGGCCGTCACGTCGTAGCTGTCGCTCGAGGGATCCACGATCGGCCCCACCTTCGTCACGTGCGCGCGCAATTCGCGGCCCGGATTGCCCACAAGCGCAAGGCTCACGCTCGCGCCGCGCTCCGGCCGCTTGCTATTCACTTCCGGCACCTGGAATTGCACCTGCAGCGGCGCGAGCTGGCTCACGCGAAAGCATTTGTCCAGCTTGCTCACCGTCTGCCCCTGCCGGATATAACGCCGCACCACCACGCCTCCAAACGGCGCGCGCAATTTCATCTGATCGATTTGGATTTCGAGCTGATGAATCGCCGCGTTGCCGCTCTCCACCAGCGCTTCCCAGCCGTGCATGTCGTATTCCGCGGCTTTCGCCTCGAACTCCGCGGAGTCGAGGTCGGCTTGCGTCGAAAGCCCCAGCTCGTGCAACTGCTGCTGCCGCCGCAGCGCCGCGCTTTTTGCCTTCAACTCCGCTTCCTTATATTTCACGTTGTTCTGCGAGACGGCCAGATCGTCCTTCGCTTTCACCAGCTCCTGCTGCAGCGTGCGGTCGTCGATCTGCGCCAGCACTTCGCCCGTCTGCACGTTCGCGCCTTCGTCCGCCGAAATCGCCGTCACGATTCCTTCGGCCTGCGTTGACACATCCACCTGATGCTCCACCGAGAGCACGCTCAAGATTTCGCCGGAATTCGCCGGCTTCGTTTGTGTGGCTGTTTGCGGCGCGGGAGTTGAAGACACAGCGGAAGGCTGCGTGGACCCAGTCGTAGGCGAAGCGGGTTGCGACGAAGAAGCAGTGTTCGGGCTCGACGCAACCGGCGCGTTCGAGCATTCGCTCGTCGCGCCCGCTGCCAAGAGCAGCGCCGCTCCCCAAAGCCAGCTTCCGCGTCTCCCGCGTTTCTTCATGACGTCCTCTCTCCCACAGCGCTCCTACGGCGCTTCTATGGCAGAAGTGCCCACGCCTTTTGCCACACCCACCGGAACGGCGCGCGCAGAATCACGTAGCCCACCGGATACCATCCCGTGTGAAACCATCCGCCGCCCGCCTGCACGCGTGCGCGTCCCACCATCCCATCCCGCGCGTGCGCGCCGGGATGCTCAAACACCGCCCGCACCAGAAAATATTGCTCGCCCGCTTCCGCGTGCGCCTGCGTCCCCACGCGTTCGATGCTTCCCTCAAACGTTGTCGTCGGAAACGCATTCAACTTCAGCGCCACGCTCTCGCCCGGAGCCACCAACGCCAAGTCCGACTCCGCCACGCTCATTTCCGCGCCGATGCGGTCCTGCACCACGATTTCGCAAAAGCTCTCGCCCGGCCCCACCATCGCGCCCGTCCTGTCTTCTACTTTCGGCGTCACCACGATGCCCGCAATCGGCGCCTTCAGCTGCGCCTCCTCGATGCGCTGCTGCTCCAGATTCACTTCCGCCGTGTGCAGCTCCCCGCGAATCTGCGCTTGCCCGGCCGCCGGTGGATCGTTGCGAAACTCTGCTTCCGATAAATCTCGGCGCGCCTGCGCCAGGTCCGCCGAAGCCTGCGCCAGCTTCACGCGGTCGGGCCCGTCGTCCAGTTGCGCCAGCAATTGCCCCTCCTGCACCACTTCGCCTTCGCGTACGAAGACGTGTTGCACCACGCCGCCGTCAATCGTGCTCACGCGACGCCGCTCCGCCGGCACCACCGTCGCATCCGTGCCCACACGCATCGGCCACGGAATGATCAGCAGTGCCAGTATCACCAGGGCCGCGCGCTGCGCGTATTCCGTCATGCGTCCCGTCTGCACCGCGGCCATCAATTTTTGTTTTCGTTGTGCCAGCGGCTGGAAGAGGCTCATCAGCGGCACCTGCTGATAGAGTTGCGCGTTGCGAATCGCCACGGTCGTCTGATTCGCGAGGATGCCCAGCGTTTCTTTGTGGCTGTCGTTCAGAAAGTCCGCGTCGCCGCTCAGCAGCGCCAGTGTTCCGAGGTTTCCCTGATCGTCTCGCAGCGGCAGCGCGTAAAATCCGTTGTGCCCGTGCTCTTCGAGGAACGAAGCGAACTGCGCCCGCGCCTCCTCCGGATTCAAATGCCAGCCGTCTTCGTACATGTCCGCCGAAACGGCGCCTTCCTGCTCCGCCACCCATTGCAGCCGCTCGCGCAGCGCGTTCATCTCGCGCGTCTTCGGCACTTCCGATTCGCCCGACACGGCGCCCAGGATGAATTTCCCGCGGTCGTAAAATCCGATCACGCACTTGTCGAACGGAATGATTGTCGACGCCTGATGCACCACCGTCGTCAGCACGTGGTCGAGATCGAGCGTCGAAGTAATTTCCTGCGAGATTTTCAGCAGCGCGTCGAGCGCGTGAACTTTCCGCTCGGATTCCAGCAGGTTCGCGTTGTGTAGCGCCACGCCCGCCTGCTCGCTGATGCTCGACAGGAAAAAGTTGTCGTCTTCGGTGAACTGCTCGCCGTTCGCCTTGTCGATCAGCTCCACCACTCCCAGAATCTGATCGTCTTTCCGCAGCGGCGCCGCCATCCAGGTCTGAAACTCGAACTCTTCGCCGGCTGCCTCGCGACGCTCCGCCAGCGCTTCATCTTCCGCCGCATCTTCGATCAACTTCGCGTTCGCCGTCTGCGCCACTTCGCCCAGCAGTCCTTCCGTCATCGAAACGCGCGCGCCCTCTTCCACAGACGGGTCGTTGCCCAGCTTCTCCGCGAGAAATAGTTCGCCCGCATTCGCGTCCGCTAGCCACAAATTGCACGCCACCGCTCCCAGGATGTCGCGAATTTTCACCGCTACGATGGGGAGAAGTTCGCCGAGCTCGAGCGTGGAGGTAAATGTGCGGCCCAGATCGTAAAGCGCCGTCAGCCGTTCGAGCGTCGAGAGCTGCGACTCCCGCTCGCCCTCGATCGCCGTCAGGTTCGTCAGCGCCTGCCCGGCCAGCTTTCCGGCTTCTTCGAGGAACTGCGCGTCTTCCGCCGTGAACTCGCCCGCGCGCTTATTGAGCGCTTCCACCACGCCCATCGCGCCCTGCGCTCCCGGCAGCGTGGCGTAGAGCAGCGTCTTCACGCGCCCGCGGCTCGCCTCGTCCAGGTGACCGAGCGCGTCCGCGTCAATTTCCTTCGCCGCAATCCGCCGCGCGCCGCCCGACTTCGCAAACGCCTCGAACACTTCCGCCAGCAGCCCGTCCTCGGCTTCTTCCGACGCCGGCTGAAACCGCTCGCCCGGCTCGCTCCAGCGCATCTTGCATTCCAGCGCGCCGTCTTCGCTCGCCGGATCGTTCAGCCACACGAGCACGCCGCGCGCGCCGATCGCCGCGCCCACGCGCGCCGCAAACGTCTTCAGCAGCGTGTCTTGGTCGCGGCAGGCCAGTGATATGGATGCGAGTTCAAAGAGCGCAGACGACGATTCCATGGCTCTCCCTACGGCAGGGACGCCCCCACTCTCCCATCGCGCGTGCCACTCACTCTGTCTGTGTAGCGCGTGCGACCCACTCTAGTCCGTGCCGCCTGCTCTCATCGGTGTAGCGCGTGCGGCCCACTCTAGTCTGTGTAGGAGGGAGACGGCGAAGCCTAACAAAGCCCCGCCAGTGCGTCAAGAAACTGTGCCGGGTTCCGATGGTACAAGGATTTACAATCGTAAATCCTTGGTGCCAAAACCGGCGGTGCTTGCAAACCCTGGCATATAGAAGTGAACGCCTACTTCTCGCGCACTTCGGGGCCTGTCTTCCGATAAACCCTAACAAAATCCACGAGCATCGACTGCGGGAACACCGTGCTCTCGTCGGGCGCGCCGGGCCAGTCGCCGCCCACCGCGACATTCAGCAAAATAAAAAACGGGTGGTCGAACACCCAGTGCAGCTCCGGCGCGAGATGCGCCGGCGCGAACGTCGCATATTTCGTCGAGTCCACGAAATAGCTCACTGACCCCGGCTCCCACTCGATCGCGTAGAGGTGATACTCCTCGTAGAACGCCTGCTCGCCCGGTAGCGAAATCGCCTGCGTGAGTCCCTCGTTGCCCGAGTAGCCCGGCCCGTGCATCGACCCGTGTATCAACGAAGGCTCGCGGCCGATATTTTCCATGATGTCGATCTCGCCGCTGCCGGGCCACGGCACCTTGCCCAGGTTGTTGCCGAGCAGCCAGAACGCCGGCCACATCCCCTGCCCGTTCGGAATCTTGATGCGCGCTTCGAAGCGCCCGTAGGCCTGCGCGAAAATTTCCTGCGTCTTCAGGCGCGCCGAAGTGTAATGACGCGTCACGCCGTCCGCGCCCGTGTAGTCCTCGCGGATCGCGCGAATCACCAGGTGCCCATCTTCGATGAACGCGTTCTGCGGCCGGTCGGTGTAATACTCGAGCTCGCGATTGCCCCAGCCGTGGCCGCCCACGTCGAACTTCCACTTCGCGGGATCGGGACGCGAGCCGTTCGCCGTGTTGAACTCGTCGCTCCACGTGAGCGCCCACCCGTGAATTTCAGTAGACGCGCCGGGCCTCGCCGCACCGGCCTTCTGCTTCGCCGCACCCGAAGCGGCGTCCTGCGGGTCCGAACTGAGCGCGCCCTTCGGCACCGGGTTCGGCGAGTTCTGCTGCTGCGCGGCGGGAGGAAGCCGCGCGGGCGAACCCGCCTGCCGTGCCGCAGGGTCCAAGGGTTCATACTTGTAAACCCTTGCAAGTAAATGTGCACTCGATGAGGAAGGCGGCGCCGGCGAAATCGCGGTCGCCACGAGCGCGCAAACGAGCATCGCGCCGATGGCGACGGGCAACTGGGCGACGTAGGACGGCCGCTGGAAGCGCAACATGAAGTCGGGCACTCGCTCGGAAGCTGGCCCATTCCGCCACACTTCCTGAAAATTCGCAAGCGCTCGAAATGCGGTTGGCATTCGTAGCGGCCGACGACTCTTTCACTTCAGGGTTTGAATCATCTAACCCTGAAACCCTCGTCGGGAAGGCGGGCCGCCGTTGCTTCGCCGTTTTTTTTTCGTCTCTCTTCTTCTTCCTCCTACATTCAGTGCCTTTCGAAAACTACCGTTTTTCGCCGATTAGAATGGAAGGGCGGGCTTTGTTTTCAAGGGCTTAGGTCGGATTCTAATCGGGGAGAGAGCTGATTTGAAATTCGCGCCCCCGGCGCGGGCGGCGGGTTACCTTCCGCCGGGATTGTCGCGGGGGACGGGCGAGGCCCGTTGCTGATTCTCGGGCGCGACACGGGTGCCAGCGACGGGAGGGATCCGCCCTGGAATTCCGGGTGCGGCGTGGATGTTTCGGTTGGAGCGGGTACTTCGGGTGACGCGGCGGCTTCACGTCTAGCGCCTTCTCCGCTTGCGGAATCTCGCCGAGCGGCGGCGGAGTCGTTGTTGAGGGCTTCGTCATGCAACTTTTGGCGGGCCCTTTCGTCGACCTCTTGATCGACCCCGTGACGGGCCTCATCGCGCAGGCCTTCGCAGACCTCGCGGTGGATTCGGCGAGGGACCTCGCCGCGTGCATCGTCGCCCACACTTTGGCGTAGATCGCGGCTCACATCGTCGCGTAGGCCGTCGCCCGCACTCTGGCGTCGATCGTGGGGCACACGTTGTTGTGCGGCGTTGCCCGCTGCGTTGCCCGCATAGTTGCGTGCACTGGGGCGCGCATCGGCGGGGGCACTGTCGCTCGCGTCGCCGCAGGCTCCGAGGGGAAAACCTTCGGGCACGCTCTGCTGCACAGCATCGCGTGCAGCGGGGCGCATATCTTCGCGGCCGCCGAAGGGAACGCCGTGGCGCTCACCGTGGTATACGCCGCCGGGCACACTGTGGGCCGCACCGTGACGCGCAACGTCGCGCGCGACTTGGCGGACGTGCGTGACGACGACTTGCCGGCGCGGAGGGGTCCAGGAGCCGGTCATCTGCGCGTAGAGCTTGATCGCGCTGACGATGGAGCCAGCGCTCGGAGTGGCGGAAGAGGCCTTATGAATCAGGCGCTCGAGCGCGGAAGTGATGCGGCGGGCGCGGTGGCGGTGGAGGCCCGTGGCTTCGGCGTGGCGAAGGATGGGGCGGGCGTCGCGAAAACCGCAGTCCTGGGCGATCGCGTCCGGATCGCGCCAGGTGAGATAGTCGTGCTCGATAATGGCGCGATAAGCGTGCCTGCAAACGAGGCATTTGCGGCGGTGGTGCGAGAAATCCACCGCGCCACCCGAATCGCGAGGGAAATAGAAAGGAAGCGAAGGGTCGCTGTACGCGTCGTACTCTTCGGCGGCGATGGGTTCTTCGTTTTGTTGCTGGTGGTCGGCCGGTGGCTCGCCGCAGGTTGCTTCATTTTCTATTTTGCCCGAGGCCAGGATATCTTCGGCGTACGGCACGGTTTGTTGCGGTGGTGGGATGAGGGTTCCGTCGAGGAGGGGAAACTTGAGGGGATCGAAATACATGGTGGGTTCTCGTTGAGCTCCTTTGTGGCGCTTTTACTTCTAAAGAGAGAGCGCCTATTAGAAACCTAACAAGAAATGCGAAATTGACTAGCTGTACGAAAGTACAGAATCGAAGACAGTTCTAGAACTGGCCTGATGGACACGCATAGGACCTGTACTTCGGTTCATTGACAATGACTGCCACTTCGTGGTATATACCTCATCGTGGTATTCATCGAATCCAAGGCGTTCACCCGCCGGTTGCATGAACTAGCTGGCGGCGTTGCCGATTCGGTGCTCGCGGACATCCAAAACGCGCTTCTCGAAAATCCCGCGCGTGGCGACATGGTGAAGGGCCTGGGAGGAATCCGGAAGGCACGCCTGGCCAATCCCGCGCGCGGCAAGGGTAAGCGCGGTGGCTTCCGCTACATGTTTCTCTATCTCGAGCGAAGAAGCCATGTTCACCTGCTCTTTCTCTTCGATAAGAACGAGCAGGAAGACCTGAACCCGGCTCAGCGCGCGTTTTTGCGAGAATTGGCGGGGCGAATCAAGGAGTAGAGCACGACGAGCAAAGGGAACCCATGGCCAAGAAAATTAAAGTGAAAGTCTTCGATGATCTCCGCGAGTCTCTCCAGGACGCTCTCGCTTTCGAGCAGGGCCGCGACGTCAATCTCCGGGTCAGCGAGCTCCCGCCTTCGCCACGGCGCCTGCGCCCTCGCGATATTCGGGCCATCCGGCGGTCCCTCAACGCTAGTCAGGTCCTCTTCGCACGCTTTCTCAACGTCAGCCCCAACACCATCCGCAGTTGGGAACAGGGCACTCGCCGCCCGCAGGGCGCCGACCTGAAGCTCCTGGCCATCGCCAGCAAGAATCCCCGAGCCTTACTGCAGTAGGAATGATCACTCCGGCCGTTGGCCCCTGCGACGTCAAAAAGGGATATCGTCGTCGCTAAGTGAGGCTGGCGGATCGTCGAGACGAAGGTCGAGTAAGATGCGTGCGGATTGATCGAGAAATTCATCACGGTCCATGAATATGATGTGACGGCGCTGCCCTGCATCGAGCTGCCCAACAAGCCACGTCCGGGCCGCTTTCGTGATTTCTGCTGCCGAAACAATAAAAAGGTGGTCGAGTAGCACGTTGCGATTAGATTCTGGATCAAAGATGGGATGATCCATCGCCATACGTGCCTGATTTAGGATGCTCGACACGTTTTTGGCGCCGCTTGCATTGTTAGAATCGATTTTGTCCTTTTTCACTTGGGCGCAAAAATAGAGGTAGTGGCTTGTCGGAAGTTGGTATTTCATCCACAGATCCTTCCCGAACTCCAAAGACTTGTCTTTGTGGCCTGTCGGACTAACTCGGCGAAAACCAAGTCTCTGGAAAAGTGGCACGAGAACAAGTTCTATGATTTCATCCTCGCTCGCCCTATCGAGGAACCGAGCGAGCTTTTGGCGCTGCTGAATTTCCTGCGACGATAACGGGCGAGATTGCTGCGAGAATGTAGCGGTGGTGATTCCGGTGCCCGTGCTGCGCAGGTAACACCTTCCTGAGGCGTCGAAGTAAGCAGTCAAACCGTGTCGCTGAAATGCCTTGTTAAAATCGGCTAGAGCGCTGTCGATGTCCGCGAATGCCTCTGGATTTGTCTCACCGGAATTGCTTCGTTTTTCATTGTATCGCTCAAAATCATCGAGTTCGAACAATTCGGAAATAACGCGGCAAAGGTCGTCCGATGGTAGATCGGCAGATTGAGCCGCACCGAGATTAAGTTCCGCCAGACGCTCGTGAGCCCAAAAAGCGCGAGTGGACCCATCGTGGACGAAGGGCAAGCCGCACCGTGCAAAGAACTTGGTAATGTATGAACTGCTCCTGTACGGGAAATGCTTGGCGTCCCCAACGACCATTTTTGCCAGCACTTCAAGTGCTCGATCAGAGAGTTTCATATGAATCTGTTGCGCCCTTCGGCGAGAAAATTGGCCACTGGCCCTACCTCATTCGGTTTATGCGCGCTTGGGGGTTGCAGTTCGGCGGCCATAGGCAGCTGCGAGTTTTCCAGTCCGGTGGCGGATCACTGGCCTACGAAGCATTCGCCTTGGACGCGCTAGATTTCCCGGATTTGATTGACACAACTTTGTGTTGCGCGCGCATTTTCTTCCTCGCCTTGAAAGTCAATTCCTTCGTTTCCAACTGGCGGTCTTTGTATGCGTCCAGCCACTTCTGAGAAACTTTATCTGCCGCTTTTAGCCGTTCAACTACTGCGGTCGGATGAACAAGGAGCACGTACTTATAGCGTTGGCCACCTATCTCCTTGACCTTGATGAACCCATTGTCTTCGAGGATTTTCATCCGTTCTTGCCAAGCTCGAATTCCACGCGGCCCCTCGTAGCCTGAACCGTACGCGTGTTCACCTTCATGCCGCATCTCGATAATTCCTTCTCCCATGTGGCGCGCCCAAAGCTCAAGGTAGACGCCAGTCGCGTCGACCTTGCCGCTGATTTCCTTCGAAGAAAGCAGGCTCAACACAAGAGGAAGAGTTCGCGGAGCACGAAACCAGCCCTTTTCGTTTTCACCAGTCCACGCGTCCGCCCCCGGAAAGAACCTTTTTCGGATCGTCTCTCGATGCTCCTGTGCACGTCCCTTCAACTTCATCATTTCGCCCCCTTGTTCTTCGTCACCGAAACTTCGGCCGGGTCGGTGACTCGCGAATCACCGGCCGGCCTTCGCATGCGGAATACCTCTACGAGTGGCGTCCGGTGCGATACCCGAATTCTTAGGCGTCTCCCGATCTTCATCAACGAAGCATTTTCAGCGGATTGTTGGGCAGCTGGGCCGACCGTCGCTTGACACGTCAGTCAGGGCGCGAGAAAGCGCGGGTTCAACCGCCGACTGCGCGAGAAATCGCCACTCGGTCGGCGAATCTGCCGAATTATGACGAATTCAGGCCCAACTGGTCAACTTGTCAGCTAGTTAGCTGATTTTCCTTGTTTCCCTGTGTGCGCGTATCGTTGAGTGTCCACGTGTCGCTTGTCTCGCTTGTCTCGATGGCTCTCCCAAGTTGGTCTCCCCGCTCCCCGCTCCCCGCATCGGCATCGCCAGCTGTCCTAGCGAAGTGTGCGTTGTGACGACATCAGCTACGCCCCCGCCTTGATTCGATTCGTTTTCGTGGGACTGCCCTGCGGCTTCGCTCCGTTCCTGCGTCGGGGCAAGCAGGACAAGCCGGCGTTACGACGGAACCGACAAACGAAGAAAATTCAAAACCCAAGCGCCCGACTGGAAGGCGAGTCGGCCGCTACGAAAGCAAATCACTGCCGGAATGGGAAGAGAGATCCTTCGACCGACTAAGGGCGTCTTCGCTCCCTTCCTTCGTCAGGGCAGGCAGGATGACAATCCTCAGCGTTTGTATCCCAGGGTTTGCAAGTACAAACCCCGCACCCCGGGCAACGGCAAAAGAGCCGGCGAGACGCCCCTCGACTGCGCTCGCGACAAGCCAGCGCTACGACGGCAACGGCGGCCCGTCCCGAAGTAGCGTCCGGGACGCAGACGGCGCGCCTCGCTGAGAATCGCGCCGCGCACACGGAGCGCGGAAAAGGCGTGCCCTACAAAGGCAAGAGGGCCGACGAGACGCCAGCGCTACGACAACCTTATATGCGGGTAAGTGCGGTGGCTTCGTCTTCGGCGAGGTCGAGGACGGAGTCGAGGCGGACCATTTTGAGGAGCATCATGACGCGTTTGCTGGGGGAATAAAAAGTGCACTTGCCGCCGGCGCGTTTGACGGCGGTGAAGGAGCGAACGAGCGCGCCGATGCCGGAGCTGTCGAGCTCGGTGACGCCGGCGAGATTGACGGCGAAGCTGGTGGTGCCCGAGTCGACGAGCTGTTGGAACTGGTGGCGGTAGGCTTCTTCGGCGTCGCCTAGTTTAAGCGGCCCCTCGAGATCCAGGATGGTGGCGGGGCCGGCTTTGCGGATGCTGATGTTCACTTTGATTTCTTCCTCCCAAGGATTACAAGTGTAATCCCTGAGACCCGGCCCAAACTATCTGAATTGTGAGCCGCAATCAAGGGCTTGGGCGAGGATTTGGGGCGGGATTGTCATTAAGGTGAAGGGTTTAGGGTGTGGGGTTTAGGGTGTAGGGCGGAAGGGAGCAGATCCTTCGTCGGGCTCAAGACGCTTTCGCTCCCTTCCTTCGTCAGGGCGGGCAGGATGACAATCCTCACCGGATTGTCAGCGGCGTTCGAGGGCATCGAGGCGAGGGAGGTAGTTCGGTGACGCGGAGATCGACGCGGCGGCCCTGTTCGAAGGCAAGGGCGTCTTCGAGGGAGGCGCGGAGATCGTCGAAGGCCTTTACATTGATTCTCTTGGGCACGGGCTGCATTCGGAAATTGTACATCAAGGGCAGAGTCGCCCGACTGGAAAGCGAGTCGGCCGCTACGACTGCAACACCAGGAGCCGGCGAGACGCCCTTCGACTGCGCTCCCTTCCTTCGTCAGGGCGGGCAGGATGACAATCGCGGCTTTGTTTTTGCAGGGTTTGAATCATCAAACCCTGCAACCCGGCGGATTGTCAACGGCGGTCGAGGGCGGGGTGGCGGACGTCGCGCCCGGCGACGAAGTAGATTACGTCTTCGGCAATGTTGACGGCGTGGTCGCCGATGCGTTCGAGATTCTTGGCGACGAGAATCAGTTCGAAGGCGGCGAAGACGACGGCGGAATTCTCCATCATGTAAGTGAGCAGCTCGCGGAAGAGCTGATCGCGGAGGCGGTCGACTTGATCGTCGCGCTGCATCACGGTGCGCGCGAGTTCCTGATCGCCGCGGACGAGAGCGTTCAAGCTGTCGCGAACCATGCCTTCGGCAAGCTCGCTCATGCGCGGCAGGTCCACATAAGGCTTCACCTGCGGATGGCGGAGCACGCGCATGGCGGATTGCGCGATGTTGACGGCCTGATCGCCGATGCGCTCGAGGTCGCCATTGATGCGCGAGACGGCGAGGAGGAAGCGCAGGTCGGCGGCCATGGGCTGCTGGAGCGCGAGGAGGCGCTGGACGCGCTCGTCAATTTCAATTTGCATTTCGTTGATGGCGTCTTCTTCGTTGAGGACGGTTTCGGCGAGGCGCTCTTCGGCGTCGAGGACGGCGTGAACAGATTGGTGGACGGCGCGCTCGGCGAGAGACCCCATCCAGAGGAGGCGCTGCTTTAGTTCTTCGAGATCGTGTTCGAAATGGCGTTCCATCTGTACCAGTCCTTCTTTTTTAGGCAGGGCTTGTAAGTAAAAACCCTGAAACCCGAGACAAACCGAAAACGGCCCGCCTTCCCGACGACTTTTTCACGTCAGGGTTCAAAAGTATGAACCCTGAGACCCGCGCCGGGACGCAAAAACCGCGAAAAGGCGTGCCCTACAAATTCAAAGGCAAGGGCAAAGTCAAAATCGCCCGACTGGAAAGCGAGCCGACCGCTACAACGGCAAGACCAAGAGCCGGCAAGATGCCGGCGCTACAAATTCCTCGCAGGGCTTACAAGTGTAATCCCTGAGACAACGCGACATCTTCATGCAAGGGTCTGTAAGTACAGACCCTTGGACCCGATCATCCGAAGCGGCCGGTGATGTAGGCTTCGGTGCGCGGATCAGTGGGCGTCGTGAAGAGCTTCGACGTCTCAGTGTGCTCGATCAATTTGCCGTCGAGCATGAACGCCGTGAAATCGCTGGCGCGCGCGGCTTGCTGCATGTTGTGCGTGACGATCACCATCGTACAGCTATCTTTCAACTGGAACATCAACTCTTCAATCTTGGCGGTGGTAACAGGATCGAGCGCGGAGCAAGGCTCGTCGAGGAGCAGGACTTCGGGATCCACGGCGAGGGCGCGCGCGATGCAGAGGCGCTGCTGCTGTCCGCCGGAGAGCGCGAAGGCAGATTTGTGCAGGTGGTCCTTTACTTCGTCGAAGAGCGCGGCGCGGCGGAGGCTCTGTTCGACGAGATCCTGCAGGCGGCCCTTGTAGCCATTGATGCGCAGGCCGTAGGCGACATTTTCAAAAATGGATTTCGGAAACGGATTCGGGCGCTGGAAAACCATGCCGACGCGGCGGCGGAGGCGGACCACGTCGAGCGCGTGAATTTCCTGGCCGTCGAGCAGGATTTCGCCGGTGACGCGCGTATTGCGAATCGTCTCGTTCATGCGATTCAAAGTGCGAAGGAAAGTGGACTTGCCGCAACCGGAAGGGCCGATCAGGGCGGTGACCTTGTTGGCGGGAATCTTCAAGCCGAGGCCGAAGATAGCCTGCTTTGGCCCGTAGAAGAAGTCGAGGTTGGAAATCTGAAAGCGCAAAGGCGCCTCCTTTGCGGAAGCCGCCTGGGAGGCATCGGCGACTCGAATCGTGGTTGCGATCGTCTTCACGGGATGAGCATTTCCTCGCGTTGCAGAAGCCATGTCAAGCACTCCGGTTGGCTCCGCGGCGATTCAATACCAGCCGGCAGCCTACATTCGCGATTAAAACCAAAGCAAGCAGAACAAGTCCACCGGCCCACGCCTGGCGATGCCAATCGTCGTAGGGAGCGAGAGCGTAAGTGTAAATCATGACGGGCAAGGAGGAGATGGGCTGCGACCAGCTGGTGTTCCAATACTGATTGCCGAAGGCGGTGAAGAGGAGCGGCGCCGTCTCGCCGGCGACGCGGGCGAGCGCGAGCAGCATTCCGGTGATGATGCCGCCGCTGGCGGCGGGAACGATCACCGTGGCGATCGTTTTCCACTTGTTTGCGCCGAGCGCCATAGCGCCTTCGCGCAGGCTATTCGGAACGGCGCGCAGAAACTCTTCCGTGCTGCGCACCGTGATCGGAATCACCATCACGCCGAGAGCGACTCCGCCGGCGAGCACGGAGAAATGCTTCAGCGGCAGCACCGCGACCGAAAAAGCGAACAGTCCGATGACGATCGAGGGCGCGCCGTTGAGCAGGTCCGTGGTGTAGCGCGTAAGAAACGAAAACGTCTTGCCGCCGAACTCCGCGAGATAGACGCCCGCGAGCAAGCCAACGGGCAGTCCGATGACCGCTGCCAGGGCGAGAAGCTTCAAGCTGCCGACGATTGCATTGGCCATGCCGCCGCCCGTCTCGCCTTCGCCTTTCGGCAATTGAGTGAAGAAATCGAGATTCAGCGATGTGCCGCCGTTCCAAATCAAATAGCCAAGAACGAGGAAGAGCACCGCGACCACCGAAAAGGCCGCGACGCCGGTGAGCGTGAGCATCACGCCATTGAGAGATTTCCGCCAAGCAAGGCGCAGGTCGCTCATGCCGGACGCCCTCCTCCGCCGCGCTCGGTGGCGACGATCAAGAGGCGCGCGCATCCGTTCAAGATGAAGGTGATGAGGAACAGCACGAGACCGAGCTCCATCAGGGCGCTGCGGTGCGCGTCGCCACTCGCTTCCGCGAATTCATTCGCGATGACGGCGGCGATGGAATAGCCGGGAGAGAAAAGCGACGACGCGATTATCGGATTATTGCCGATGACCATCGTGACGGCCATCGTCTCGCCGAGCGCGCGAGCGAGCGCGAGGAACACGGAACCCATGATGCCGGTGCGGGCCCAGGGAACGACGACTTTCCAGGTGGCTTCCCAGCGGGTGGCGCCGAGTCCGAGAGCGGCTTCGCGCTGTTCGCGCGGTACCGTGAGCAGCACTTCGCGCGAAACGGAAATGATGAACGGGACGATCATGATCGCGAGCACGATACTTGCTGTAAGCAAACCTACGCCGTAGTTCGGCCCCTGGAAGAGAGTGCCGATCAGGGGAACGTGCCCCAACGTCGCTTTCAGGAACGGGCCAATCGGCTTGCGCATGAGCGGAACGACCACGAAAATTCCGAGCAGGCCATAAATCACGCTGGGGATCGCGGCAAGAAGATCGATCAAAAATGCCGTAGTGTCGCTGATGTTTCTAGGCGCGAGCTCCGCAAGAAAAACCGCGGCTGCAAGTCCCAGCGGAACGGCGATGACCAAGGCCAAAATCGATGTAACAAGGGTGCCGAAAATAAACGGCGCGGCTCCGAATTGCTCGGCGACCGGATCCCACACGGAAGTGAAGAAAAAGGCGAAGCCGAATTTGGCCCGCGTGATATCGGAGCGGACCCATAATTCGTAAACCATCACGGAAGTGATGAGCAGAATCGTGGCGGCGAAAACCAAGGTGATCAGGTGCGCCACTTCGTCGCCGTGACGAAGGCGATGCACAAAAGCACGCGGCCCCGCTTGTGGCGGGACCGCGCGGTCAATCGTGGAAGTGGCCGTGGACATCCCCTTTTTACTGAATCATCGCGATCTGTTTCTTTTCCTTCGCAACCACCGCGGCTGGCAGTTTGGCATAAGAGAGGCTTTCGTTCATGTTCTGACCATCCGCCAGCATCCAGTTCAAAAACCCCTTGATGGCGTCGCGCTTCGCCGCGTCGGGGATTTGCACTGGAATCAGGAGCCACGTGAAGCTCGAGATCGGATAGGCTCCCGCTCCCGGCGCGTTGGTGATGGAGACGCGGAAATCGTCGGGCATCGTCTTGGCTGCGCCGGCTGCGGCTTCCGTCACACCCGCGAGATCGGCCTTCAGGAATTTCCCGTCGGAGTTCTGCACGGCGCCGTAGGGAATTTTCTGCGAAAGGGCGTAGATCAATTCCACGTAGCCGATGGAATCCGGCGTTTGTTTCACGAGACCCATCACGCCATCGTTGCCTTTGCCGCCGAGGCCCGTGGGCCAATTGGGAGACGCCGCGGCGCCGACTTTGCTTTTCCAGTCGGGGCTAACCTTTGAGAGAAAATCGGTGAAGATGAAGCTCGTGCCGCTGCCATCGGAACGATGAACCACGACGATGTCGTCGCCGGGGAGCTTGACGCCGGAATTGGCGTTAGCGATTTCCGGATCGTTCCACTTCGTGATGGTGCCCAAGTAGATCCCGGCAAGCGCCTTCTGCGTGAATTTCAATTCGGTGCTGACGTCCGGAATATTGTACGTGGGAACGACGGCGCCGATGACTGTAGGAAAATGCAGCGCCTTCACTTTGAGCTTGCCCAGCATGTCGTCAGACATCGGCATATCGGACGCGCCGAAATCCACGGTGCCGGCGGTCAATTGCGCGATTCCGGCCCCCGAGCCGAGGGCTTGATAGTTGATTTGCACATTCGAGTGGGCCGTGTGGTAGGCCTCAAACCACTTTTGGTAGATCGGCGCGGGGAACGTGGCGCCGGTGGCGTTGATCAAGGTGGACTGGGCTACCACAATGGTGGCCACGCACAAGAGCAGGGACACAACCAGCAGGGTTCTCTTCATGGTCGATGGGTTCTCCTTCTCCATTGTTTTAGTGGATTGTTACAGCTGTGTTACATCGGGGAGAACCCGGGATGAAAACGGCCCGGCCTCTTCGCTATGTCAGGGTTTGCAACTACAAACCCTGAAGCTTCGTCAGCTCAGGATTTGAATCATGAATCCTTGAAGCTTCTTTAGCTCAGGGTTTGAATCATCAAACCCTGAAACTTCTCTAGATCAGGGTTTGAATTATCAACCCTGAAACTTCTCTAGCTCCGGGTTTGAATCATCAAACCCTGAAACCCCGACGGCTCAAGAGGCGCGGTCTCGAGGACAAGGGAACCCGCACCACTATTGAAAATTCGCTTCACCCTTCACTAGCGACGCAAGTGCGAGAGGGAAAAGGGCTTATGGTTCACAGCCGCCATCTTGCGCTAGCTTCCGGCCGAGCAGGTGCCGTAGGGCCGGATGGACGAGCGCATGTGCCTTCATGGCAGAGCGAACCAAAGTTTATCGCAGAGTTTGAGCAATCAAACCCTGCGACCACACGCATGGCAGGGTTTGAATCATCAAACCCTGCAACCCGATGCATGACAGGGTTTGAATCATCAAACCCTGCGACCCGATGCACGACAGGGTTTGAATCATCAAACCCTGCGACCCGATGCGTAATGCCCCGAGGTTCGGAAAGTAGCCGGGCGGTTTGAATCCCGAATGAGCGAATGGTGAAAACTCGGTGACTACGATTCGGCTGGGGCGCTCGCGGATTCGACTTCGGATGGGCGAGACGAATTCGGCGCAGCTTTGGCTTCCGCTTGAGCGGCCCGGCCGTGGCGGACTTCGAGACCGCGGACCCAGAAGAGAACGTCTTCGGCGATGTTTGTGGCGTGATCGGCGATGCGCTCGAGATGACGCGAAGCAAGGACGAAGTGGAGATTCGGCGCGGCCAAGCTGGAATTCTGCGACATCCCGGCGAGCAGCGATTCGAAGACGCGGTCGCGATACTGATCTACGAGGTCGTCACTTTCGAGGACTTGCGTGGCGAGCTCCACGTTCTGATAGATAAGGGCGCCGAGACACTTCGAGACCATCGCGCGGACTGCCGTAGCCATCGGTTCGAGCTCGGCGGGAACCACGATGTCGTCCATTCCGGCGAGCGAGATGGCGCGCTCGCACAGGTTCACGGCAAGATCGCCCATGCGTTCGAGGTCGTTATTAATTTTGAGCGAGGCGACGATCATGCGGACGTCGGCGTCCTGCAGATTGCACTGGCGGAGCATGCGGATGGCGTGCTCGTCGATGAGGATTTCCATTTCGTTGATGCGCGGCTCGGTGAGAAAGACTTCGCTGGCCAGGCGCTCGTTGCGTTCAAGGAGCGCCCACAGGGCACGATTGATCGAAGATTCGACCGTGCGCGCCTGCGAGACCAGATAATTCACGAGGACGGACTGGAAAACGCTTTCGGTGCCCACCTTTGCGGATGCCATGTTCTTCCTTCCTTTTTAGACCGGGACGCAGCGAGTTCCGAGGGATGCCCGGTTGAAGCAGAGGTCTAATAGGCCGTTTGCAGAATCACTTACGGGCATTGCAAAGGGATAAAGCGATTGTGAATCGTTGGTTACAGGAAGGCGGTTCGGAGGTAACAGTCGAAAGTTGAAAGTTCAAAGTCGAACGAAGCATTCGGCCAGACGGCGCGCGCCGCGCACAAAGAGCGCAGAAAGGCGTGCCCTACGAATTCGAAACCGAAGGCGGTCGAGTCACCGCGGGAAAAGAATGGGCTAAAGCCCCATCCGTTTCTCCTACGGCTTTTCGTGGGCCTGAAGGCCCACGCTTCCACCGGAAGGCAAGTTCAAACGCAACAACGAACGCCGAAGGCTGCGCGAGATGCGACGGCAAAAGCCGAGAGCGCCCGTCTTCCCGACAAAGACCGTCGGGACGCAAAGAGCGCGGGAAGGCGAGTCGGCCGCTACGACTGCAACAGAAAGAGCCGGCAGGGTGCCGGCGCTACTAAAGCCAAAGCGCCTGACTGCACGGCGGGCCGGCCGCTACAACTGCAAAACCAAGAGCCGGCGAGAAGCCGGCGCTACGAAGGCAACTGCGAAGAGGTTGGCGAGAAGTTCTTCGGCTGCGCTCCCTTCCTTTGTCAGGGTAAGCAGGGCAAGCCGGCGCTGCAGAGGAGGGAGCAACGGCGCTGCGGTCGAATCACGCGTCACGTGTAGAGCGGGATGGAGAAGGAGAACCTGGAGCCGTGGCCGACTTCGCTTTCGACCCACAGGCGGCCGGCGTGCGCGTCGACGATGTGGCGTGCGATGGAGAGACCGAGGCCGGTGCCGCCCGCTTCGCGCGAGCGGGCGGGATCGACGCGATAGAAACGCTCGAAGATGCGCTCCTGATCGGCGAGCGGGATGCCGATGCCCGTGTCGGCGACGGTGATGACGGCCTCGCGCGCAGCGGCCGAAGCCGTGACGCGAATCTTGCCGCCGGCGGGCGTGTATTGGACGGCGTTGTCGAGCAGATTTTGAAGCACTTCATGGAGCAGGCTGCCGTCACCACGAATAGCGGGCATCCCGGGAGGAATTTCGATTTCCAGAGTGATCTGCTTGCGGCTGGCTTTGAGCAAAGTGGTTTCGGCGCAGCCTTCCACCAACTCCGTGATTCCGACGGGCGAGAATTCGAGTTCTAGTTTTCCGGCTTCGATGCGCGCGAGCTTGAGCAGATCGTCAGTGAGGCGATCGAGGCGCGAGGCGTGGTCGCGAATGATCTCAAGGAAGCGGCGATTATTTTGCGGATCGTTGAGCGCGCCGGAGAGAAGCGTCTCGGCGAAGCCGCGGATGGCGGTGAGCGGCGTCTTGAATTCGTGCGAGACGTTGGCGACGAAATCCTGGCGTACGCGCTCGAGGCGGCG
>Ga0210383_10001603_pt1 | contig 20630 bp, 15 predicted proteins | sample IncBWC14OmetaG_FD_160072 | JGI IMG/M metagenome (GOLD analysis project Ga0210383, IMG submission 160072) | Forest soil microbial communities from Barre Woods Harvard Forest LTER site, Petersham, Massachusetts, United States - Inc-BW-C-14-O ... | reverse complement strand
AACGCCGCGAGCAGCACCAGCGCCGCCGCGCGTCCCACCTGGTTTGCCCGAACCACCCAGCCGCCACCGACAGCCGCCGCCGACGCGACGGCGGCGAACGTCACGGCCATGCCGACCAGCGTCGGCAGGCCACTACTCCGAAACGGCCGGTTGGACTGCGCGAACACGAACGGAATGACGGGAAGAACGCAGGGACTGAGTATCGTGAGCGTGCCGCCGAGGAACGCCAGGACGAACAGGAGCATCCCGGAAAACTACTTGACGCTAGACGACGAACCGTTCCACGTCGCGCTCCATCGCCGCGGCGATCTCGGCCAGATGTTGGGCCGATGTGGCGATCTCTTCCATCGAAGCGGTCATTTCCTGCACGGCCGACGACACGTCCTCGCCGGCCACCGCGGTGCGCTCGGCGCGGCGCACCAAGTCTTCACTCGATTTCGATTTCGTGCCGCCCAGACCGGCCGCGTGGGCGTCCACTCCAGCCAGCACATCGCGGCTCGCGGCGGCGATCGCGGCCGCTACGCCGGTAATGGCGTCGGCATCGATGCGCGACTGGCTGGCCACTTTCACGATCTGCTCGAGCGCCGTGGCCGCGTCGCCTGCGCGGTGCCACGCTCGACTTCGGCCGTGCCGGCGGCGATCGCACCGGCGACCTGTTGCATCCCATCCTGGATGCGGCGCACGATCGCGCCGATTTCTTCCACGGCTGTCGCGGATCGACCGGCGAGCTGCCGCACCTCGCTGGCCACGACGCTGAACCCGCGCCCCTGGTCGCCGGCCCGCGCCGCCTCGATGGCGGCGTTCAACGCGAGAAGATTGGTCTGCGATGCGATCTCAGTCGTCGTGGTTAGCACCATGTCGATCGAGCGGAGGGCATCCTTCAATCCCATCACTTGCGTCGCCGCACCCACGACCGAGTCCCGCATGCGCTCGATGTCACCCAGCGTCGCCGTGACCACCGTGGCTCCGTGCTCGGCCACCGACGCCGCGCGCTCGGCCGATCCAGCGACCGTCCGCGGCGATCGGGCGCGCGGGACACACCAGATATGGGAAGCGCCAGAGTCATAGCCAAGAGCCTGACGCCGTGAACACTTGCGGGTTACCCGTCAGAGATGCAAAGAGTGCGCGCTGGCCGAAACACGCGTCGCGACGAGCAGTTGGCTGCCTACTGGCAGGGCGAGCATGCGATAGAACGCTACGCCGGGTCGAGGTGCCGGCGCAGCGCGTCGGTAGCGCCCGCCGGAGCGATGAGAATGAGTCGATCGCCCGCGGCGAGCGCCGTCGGCGCGGCCGGGGCGATCATATGCTCACCACGTACGATCGCGATGATCTCCGTGTCGGAGGCGCCGAGCGTACCATTGAGCGAACCGGTGTTCCGGCCCACACATTCGCTATCGGGGCGCAGCACGCCGAGCGTCAGGCGATAGCCGTCGGGGAGCTCGATCGGCACACCGGTGCGGAGCAACGAGACCAGATCGAGCGCGCCGACCGGTGGAATGTCCGCCAACGCGCGCGGCGAGCGCTCGCGGAGCAATCGGAGCGCGGTTGTCAATTGCTGCGCGTGATGCGCTGGTGAATCGGCGCGCGAGGCGACCTGGTGCTCGTAGAGGCTCCGGTAGCGCAGCCGTTCGCTGAGCCGCGTTTGCACCAGATAGCTGAGCAGAACCGCTAACGCCGCCGGGACCAGCAGGCTGTACCCACCGGTCATTTCCGTCACCATCATGAGGCTGGCGATCGGTACGTGCGCCGCGCCCGCGAACGCGGCGGCCATGCCGACGATGACAAATGGCGCCGCGTGCTCGTGCGCGACGGTTGCGCAGATGCCGCCGAGCATACCCCCAACGTAGAGGCTGGGCGCGAACACACCGCCCGATCCTCCGGACGCCACCGTGAAGGAGGTCGCGATGATCTTGGCCGCCATGAGCACCAGGAAGATGCCACCCACGAGACGACCGTCGATCGCCTCCTGGACCCAACCGTAGCCGCCACCAAGGATCTGAGGAATGACGAGCGCCAGGAGTCCGGTCATGAGGCCCCCGAGCGCCGGCCGGATCCAGAGCGGTCCCGGGAGTCGCCGGAACTGGTCGCGAACCCAATAGAACGTCACCGGGAAAATGGTCCCGATCACGCCGGCGGCGACACCGAGTGCGACGAACCATCCATAGTGGACCCGGCTCTCGAGCTGTCCGACGTTCGCCGGCACCCGAAACAGGGGATCCCACCCGGCAACGAACCCGTTGACCGCGTAGGCGACGATCGCCGACAGCATCGTATAGAGCAACGCGCTGGCTTCGAACTCCATGTCCGAGTACAGCACTTCGATCGCCATGATCGCGCAGCCGATCGGCGAACGAAAGATCGCCGAGAGGCCGGCCGACATGCCGATGAGCAACAACAAGCGCCGCTCGCGTGCACTGCGCCCTGTCACGGTCGCGTACCACGATCCGGCGGCCGCAGTCACCAACGCGATCGGCCCCTCCCGTCCGGCCGACCCGCCCGATCCGATGGTGATCGCCGACGCGAGGAGCTTGAGCGGACCAACGCGAGCGCGGATCCCGCCGTCCTTCTGATGGAACGCCTGCACTACCGTGTCAGTCCCGTGACCCTCGGCCTCGGGCGCGAGGTAGGCGATCAAGAGGCCAACGATCACCCCACCCAGCGTCGTGGCAACGGGGACGAGCCACAGGCCGTGTGAGCCGATGTGTTCAACCAGCGTCCCACCTTCGTTCGGCAGGCCGGGCGCCTGATATCCGGCGAGACCGCGCAGCATGATCGCGTTGACGCCGTGCAGCAGCAGCGTGAAAAGCTGCGCCGCGATGGCTCCGGCGACACCAAGCAGGACGGAGTCGACGATGAGACGACGCTGGCCGAGCCGGGCCGTCGGAACGCGCGGGCGCTCGAGGCGTGTCGCGGGGTTATCGACGGCGCTCGCGTTCATTTCGGGCAGTGCCTCTGGTATGCCAGAGCACACTGCCGACAATCCAGCCGGCGCCGATTACCCATTCCGCGGCGACCAGAACCGCCACGAGGAGGCTGCGGAGCCATCCATCCAGCGTCCGCAGATGCTCGAATGTCGTGGCATAGTTGGCGACGAAGGACCAGAGAAACACGAGGGTTCCAAGCGGAACTCCGACGCGACCGATCCCGACCCGCACGATGAACGCCGTGCGCGGCGAACCGGCGAACACGTGAATGCGGTGTGTCCACATCGTCGTTGTATCGTGCGAGCGCCGCGCGCGGGGATTGCCCGCGAGCGTCGACGCGGCGTCCAACACATTGGTATCAATATAACGAACGGCGCCAACGCGGCCACGCTGAGTTCGATACGGGCATTGTACTTTTGATCCATGCACCCGGTCGCCGTGGTTCTCGCCCTGTTGTCGCTGGTAGTCGGCATCGCGGCGCTCGCGCGACGCTTGGGACTCCCCTACCCCATTCTGCTCGTCCTCGGCGGCCTGGCGCTGAGTCTGGTCCCCGGACTCCCCCGGATCGCGCTCGCCCCCGACGTCGTGTTCTTTGTCTTCCTCCCGCCGCTGATCTTCTCGGCTGGATACCTGACCTCGCTGCGCGATTTTCGGGCAAACCTCCGCCCGATCGGCGTGCTCGCCCTGGGTCTGGTCCTGGCCACGATCTTCGGCGTCGCGGGCGTCGCGCACGCGATGATCTCCGGCCTGAGTTGGCCCGCTGCCTTCGTTCTTGGCGCGGTCGTGTCGCCGACGGATCCCGTGTCGGCGACAGCGGTCGCCCGCCGCCTCGGCGTCTCGCGGCGCGTCGTCACGATCCTCGAGGGCGAGAGCGTGGTCAACGACGCCACCGGTCTCGCCGCGTTGCACGTCGCGGTGGCCGCCGCCGTCGTCGGCACATTCTCGGCTGGTCATGCTGCGCTCGATTTCGCATTCGTGATCGTGGTCGGCGCCGTCGTGGGGATCGCCATCGGCTGGTGCGCCGGGAAACTCCTGCGCGTCACGAACGATGAGCTCACCACCATCTCCCTGACGCTGTTGACGCCATACGCAGCGTATCTCTCGGCGGATGCGCTCAACGTCTCGGGGATTCTGAGTGCCGCCGCGGCCGGCCTCACGCTCCGCCAGTTCATGAGTCGGCACGCCACGCCTCGCTCGCGCGTGGAAGCGCGGGCGGTGTGGGACGTGCTCGTGTTTCTGCTCAACGGCACGCTGTTCATCTTGACCGGGCTCGCGCTGTCCGTTGTGTGGCCGTCGCTCTCACCGACGCAGCATGCCACGCCGATCACGTTGCTGGGGTATGGCGCCTTGGTGAGCGCCGTGGTCGTCGGCATCCGCCTGATGTACATCCCGGTCGGCGTGCTCGTGCCGCGCTGGCTGCATCTCTACGGCGATCAACGCGACCGGTATCCGACCTGGCAGGAAACGACGGTCGTTGGCTGGGCCGGTATGCGCGGTGTCCTGAGCTTGGCCGCGGCACTCGCTCTCCCGGAAGTCACCCAGACGGGGGCGCCCTTCCCCGCCCGGGCGTTGATCTTGTACCTGACGTTTGCCGTGATCCTGGTGACGCTCGTTTTCCAGGGCGGAACGCTGCCGTTCGTCCTGCGGCACCTCAACGTGCGCGACGGCGGTGACGCGCAGCGCGAAGAAGCGTCGGCCCGGCTCCGCGCGGCCGACGCTGCACTGGAGCATCTGGAGCAGCTTCGGGGTCGCGCCCCGGATGCGTTGCTCAACCGACTGATCGACGGCTATCGCGCGCGCACCCATCGCTTGTCCGAGGGGAGCGATACGGGCGACTGCGCGCCCGACGAGGCGTACTCGTACGGGTGGCTCAGGCAGGAAGCGTTGACGGCCGAGCGAGAGGAGATCATTGCCCTTCGCGACATCGGAGCGATCGGCGATGACGTATTGCAGACGATCGAGTACGAGCTCGATGTCGAAGCGCTGCGCCTTGCGGCGGCGTACCCCGAGATCCATGACGGACACCCAACATGAAATTCGGCAGCCGAGCGTTCAAGGCCGATCCGTTTCCGTTCTACGCGGGGCTTCGCGTCAACCAACCCGTCTATCGAGTCACACTACCCGACCGGCAGCATGCCTGGCTTGTGACCCGGTACGCCGACGTCGCGGCCTGTCTCAAGGACGCCCGGCTGGCGAAGAATCGCCGGAACGCGATGACCGCTCAGCAAATCGCGAAGCAGCCGTGGGTGCCTGCCTTCGTGCGACCGCTCGAACGCAACATGCTGGATCTCGACGACCCGGACCACGCTCGATTGCGGACGCTGGTTCACAAAGCCTTCACCCCGGCGACCGTTGAACGACTGCGTGAGCGCATTCAGGCGATCGCGGATCAGCTCATCGACCGCATGATCTCGACGCATCCGCGGGATCTCATCGCCGCGTACGCGTTGCCACTGCCGCTGGCGGTGATCGTGGAGCTGCTCGGCGTGCCGGCAAAAGACCGCGCGCGCTTTCACCGTTGGTCTCGCGCGATCGTTCGGCCACCGACGCCGCTCAATATGGCTCGCGCTATTCCGGCGCTCATGGCGTTCATGAGTTATTTGCGCGGCCTAGTCCGTCGCTTGCGCGATGGTCCGCAGGAGGGACTGCTCACTGCGCTGGTCCAAGTGGAAGAAGCCGGCGATCGATTGAGCGAGGATGAGCTTCTGGCGATGGCGTTCCTGCTGTTGATCGCCGGTCACGAGACGACCGTCAACCTGATTGCATCCGGCATGCTGGCGCTCCTGCAACACCCCGACCAGATGGAGACGCTCCGTGCCGACCCGACGCTCATCAAACCGGCGATCGAAGAGCTGCTGCGCTACACGAATCCATTGGAGACGGCAACTGAGCGCTACGCGCGCGAGGATCTCACGATCGCGGACACGGCCATTCCACGTGGCGTGCTGGTGCTGGCCGTCCTCGCCTCAGCGAATCGGGACGAGGCGCAATTTCCCAATGCTGATGCCCTGGATCTGTCGCGCGCCGAAAATCGTCATCTCGCCTTCGGACTGGGTTCGCACTTCTGTCTCGGCGCACCACTCGCGAGACTCGAGGGACAGATCGCCATCAACACCCTCCTGCACCGGCTCCCAACCCTTCGCCTCGGCACCGCAGCGGACGCCCTGCGCTGGCGCGCAACGCCGACCCTTCGCGGACTGGAAGCGCTTCCCGTTCGCTGCTAGGGCGCATACTATAGAATTACCATGCCGACGCGCAGGGAATTCATTTGCTCTGCATCGCTGCTCGCCGCCGGACTGCCGCGGGTGCTCGCGGGCCTCCGCGCGCGGCCGCCCGCTCCGCTGTTGGAGTTCGGCTACGGCGACGTCTCGCTGACCAGTGACCTGCACGAGCGGCAATTCCACGAAACGCATGCCGTGCTCATGCAGCTGAGCGAAGACAGCCTGCTCAAGCCGTTGCGCCAGATGTCTGGCCAGCCCGCGCCCGGCGAGGACCTCGGCGGCTGGTATCACTTCGATCCCGAATTTCGACTGCCCGACAACTTTGTCGGCTTTGCACCGGGTTGCAATTTCGGGCAGTGGGTATCGGCGCTGGCCCGCAGCTACGCGATCACTGGTGATCAGGCAACCCGCGACAAAGTGCTGCGGCTGAATCGCCTCTATGCTAAGACAATTACTGGCGACTTCTACGAGAACAACCGGTTTCCCACGTACAGCTACGACAAGCTGGTGTGCGGGCTGATCGACGCACACCAGTTCGCGGGCGATCCCGATGCGCTTTCGATCTTGGACCACACCACCGATACGGCGCTACCGCATTTTCCAAGAACAGCGGTCGAGCACGGACGACCCTGGCGATCGAATCGCGATGAGACGTGGACGTGGGACGAGTCCTATACGATCTCCGAGAATCTGTTCTTGGCGTATCAGCGAGGAGCGGGAGAACGGTATCGCGCGCTGGGCCAGCAGTATCTCGACCACGAGTACTTCGGTCCCTTAGCCGAAGGCCAGAACAATCTGGCTGGCCGGCACGCGTACAGTTATGTCAATGCGCTGAGCTCGGCCATGCAAGCCTACCTGACGCTGGGAAGCGAGAAGCACCTGCGTGCAGCCAAGAATGCTTTTGCCATGCTCTCCCAGCAGAGTTTTGTCACCGGTGGCTGGGGTCCGAACGAAACGCTCGGTTCTGACCTGGCGGTCAGCATTACCGGAACGCACAACAGCTTCGAAACGCCGTGCGGTTCGTACGCCCACTTCAAGCTGACCCGCTACCTGCTACGCGTGACCCGCGACTCCCGATATGGCGACAGTATGGAGCGGGTGATGTACAACACCGTGCTCGGAGCGAAGCCGCTGCAGGCCGACGGCCGGCACTTTTATTACTCGGACTACAACTTCAAGGGGCGCAAGTTCTACAAGGACGTGAGTTGGGCATGCTGTTCCGGCACTCTGCCCCAGGTGGCCGCGGACTATCGGATCAATACGTACTTCCGCGATCCGGATGGCATCTACGTCAACCTGTACATCCCTTCAACATTGCGATGCGCTCAGGTTTCGCTGACACAAACGAGCGCGTATCCCTCCGATGGGTTGATACAGTTCGACGTGACCGCGTCGCAGGGGGCCGAATTTGCGCTGCGATTCCGGATCCCCGAGTGGGCCGACGGCGCATCGCTCTCGGTGAATGGCCGACGCGTGACCGAGCCGGTGATCCCGGGAGCCTTCGCCTCGATTCGTCGCCCCTGGAAAACTGGTGACCGCGTCGAAGTGAGCTTGCCAATGACGATGCGGCTGCAGGCGGTCGACCCGCAGCATCCCGACATCGTCGCGCTCCTCTACGGCCCGCTCGCTCTCTTTGCGATCACCGACTCGGCGCCGACAGTCACCCGCCGCCAACTCCTGGCTGCCCAGAGGACCGGCGCGCAACAGTGGCACGTCGAGACCGCGGACGCACCGCTTCGTATGTTGCCGTTCACCGCGATAGCCGACGAGCAGTACTCCACGTACCTCAAGACTTTCGGCTAGCTCAGGGCGTCATGCGCGCGCTCTCCAGAAACTCTCTGAGCGTCGCGAGCTCCTCGGCGTTTGTGAGCGCGTCGTGAGTCGGACGCTGGAACTCGTGATGCTCGCCGTTGACGATGAACTGATACACGCCGTGTCCCTTGTCGTGCACGGCGCCGACGTCCTCGATCAGATGGAGCAGATCCGCCCACTCGACGTGGGGCGAGGTGTCGTGATGGCGAAAGATCGCCACCAGCGTTTGCTGATGCTCAGGACTCAAGTGACGGTGCGCTGGCATAGTGTAAGGATGTTAATGAAGGTGTGACTGCCAGTCGCGGGGGACTTTACCCTGCGGCCCTGGCGCTGGTTGGTTCGCCGGATGCCAACGCGGTGCCGCAAGAGAAGGGCCGTCGACGAAGCCCTCCGTGCGGTAATCGTAGAACCACTCCTCGCCCGGCTCGAAACTCGCGATGACCGGATGGCCGGTCTCGTGATTGTGCGCGGTCGCATGTTGGCTCGGCGATGAGTCACAGCATCCGATGTGCCCACACTCCGCGCAACGCCTGAGGTGCAGCCACCAACCGCCAGCGGCCAAGCACTCGACGCAACCGTCACCACTCGGTCGGACGGCCGGATCTATTCCCGCGGTCTTATGTGCCATCTTTATGGATAGAGTGAGAGGCGGCCAGGACCGCTCAACGCGATCATGAGGTTCATCGTAGCGAGCGTCAGATCATAGTGCCAGCCGTAGGCGTCCTTGCCCCAGAAGCCGGTGTGCCAGACGAAGATTTTCTTCTGGATGCCGCCGGCCATGATGAAGATGACCCCCAGAGCGGCCCAGCGCGCAAGCACGCCGAATGTCAGTCCGGCGCTGCCGGCCATCTCGGCGACGCCGATGAACACCATGAACGCCGGCGGCATACCTTCGCGCTTGCTGCGCCCAACGGGGTCCTTCACCGTGCTCCACCCCGTGGGGAAGAACTCGGCCGCGATCATGAGCCGGAGGGCGAGGGCACCGAAGTCGTACGGCTGCACTCGCCGAATCTAACCAACGCGCTATCGGGCGACTAACCCCTCGCTCAAGATGCCGTGCCCGGCCAACGCCGCCAGCTGATCCCCGTCGTGGCTGACGACGACACTCACGCCGTTCTGCTCCGCCTGATGGAGCCAGCCGAGCTCGTGAGCGATCGCCACCCGGTCCTCGGCCATGTGCCGGCTCGCCGAGTCAGGTTTTTCTGTCTCCGTCTCGATCCCGAGGTGATTGAACGCGACGTCGCCGGAGAGGATCACCTCGCGGCCCGACGCGAGCCGCACATACACCACCTGTGATCCCGGCGTGTGTCCCGGTGCCTTGATGAGCACGACGCCCGGCGCAATGGGCAGCATGCGATCGTAGTCGACGACGATGTAGCGCTCGGCGCGGGTCGAGTCGAACGGCGTCTCCGTCCTCTTCGGATTGTGGAGCAGCGCCTCCATCTGCGCCCGCGTGAGCATCGTCTTGGGCGCCAGCTCGTCGGCTACGCCCGAGTGTGCCACCAGGGCGATGTGGTCATAATGCTCGTGCGTGATGACAATGAGATGAGCCCCACGCAGGGCCGCGATCGCGCTGGTATACCGGTCATCGAAGAACCGGCTCGGGTCGTTCGCCGCCGCTGCGATCTCGCGGTCCATCGCCGCGTCGACCATGATCCACCCGCTCGGGAAGCGGATCTGGAATACGGGAGTCGGCGACGAAACGGTCGTTGCCGGCGCGTTCGCCACGGCCTCGGAGAGCGGCCACGACATCTCGGCGACGTTGACGTACCCGATCGCAGTCGGGAGGTCCCCAGGCACGGCGTGTGCGAGGCCGCGTGCGGCGACGAGCTCCGGCTGCGCGGCGAGCGGCTGCGCCAGTGCCAATGTGCACAGCAGGCGGCGAATCATGTCGCACTCTATCGTCGGAGGGCGACTTTGTACAAGGCAAGTCACCCCTTCGCACGGCCGATCCGCCCCTCATGATGTGGTCGTTGGGATTTCGAGTGCGGCGATGACACTGGCGGGGTAGATCCAGCCCTTGATCGCCTGACGCCCACCGTCCGGAAAGTCGATCCATCCTTCATTGAACCCGTCGAGCATCCGTATCCGAGGCTCGGGGTTCCGCATGCCCTGCGATCGAAACAGCTCGTACCATGACTCGCGCGGCACCGGCACCGCATGCACCGGTCTTCCGAGCACGCAAGCGAACGCATCGGCCAAGTCATTCGGTGAGACGCGACGCGGGCCCTCGAGCTCGACCACGCGGGTCCCCATCCAGTCCTCCTGCAACAGCTCCGCCGCCACCCGTCCGACGTCCTGTGCGGCAACCATCGGAATCGCTCTGTCCGTTGGCATGAGAAAACTGTGGATGACACCGGTGTCATGTGCCGATGCCACATCCCAGGCGACGTTGTCGATATACCAGGCGGGCCTCAAGATCGTGAGCGCGAGCGGCAGCTGGACCAGCGCGGTCTCGAACATCGTGCGCTGCGAGAGCAAGTTGTCGTACGCGGCGTCGGCGCCGATCGTCGACAGCAGGAGCACCTTCTTGGGACACGTGGCCTCGAGCGCCTCGACCACGCTGTCGATCACCGCCCGAGCCTCTGGATACCCCGGCGCGGGATCGAACTCCGGCGGTGGCAGGATGAATACCGCCGTCGCGCCCCTGAACGCGGCGGTCAGCGCCGATGCGTCTGTCATGTCGGCGACCGCGACCTCGCATCCGCGGGCGGCCCAGATGTCGCCCCCCTGCGCGTCACGAACGATGGCGCGGACACGCTGACCCGCCGCGAGCAGTGTTCGGGCGAGCGCGCCACCGACCTTCCCAGTGATTCCGGTGATGGCATATGTCATGAGCGACAGTCTAACCACGCTTGATGTATAAGCAAAATGCATTATTGCTATATCATGTATAACCTGAACGACATACGACCGCTGTGCGCGTTGCTCGAAGAACGGCATGTCTCGCGCGCGGCGGCGCGGTGCAACATGACGCAGCCCGCCATGAGTCGCGTCCTGGATCGATTGCGCATCACGCTCGACGACGAGTTGCTCGTGCGCAGCGGTCGCACCTACGAGCGCACGCCGCGGGCCGAGCGGCTCCTGGCCGAGCTGCGCGACATCGTGGATCGACTGGATGCCACGATCGCCGGCGATCGGTTCGTCCCGGAGCAGTGCGAGACCACGTTCCGTGTCGCGACCACGGACTACGCGAGCATCATTTTCCTGCCCCGGCTGCTGCGCACGCTCGAACGACTCGCGCCGCGCGCGGCGGTCGAGGTGACGATGTGGGACAGGCACAGCTTCGACGACGTCGCCGCGGGGCGGATCGACGCCGTGATCATTTCCGTCACCAACACCCGGTCGACCCTGATCAGCGAACGGTTGTTCGATGACGACTACGTGTGCATGGTCGCGGTCAATCATCCGCTCCCGGCGCGGCGCGTGAACCTCGAGTCATATCTGGAATTCCGTCACGCCGTCGTGGACGTCGAGCGCGGCGGACAACCGCCGGCCGATGCGCCGCTCGCCGCTCTCGGACGCCGGCGGCGCGTCGGATACCGCACGCCCTTCCTGGGCTCGGCCGTGTTCGCGGTGGCCCGCACGTCCATGATCCTCACGGTGCCGCGCCGGCTGGCGGCGAGCTACGTCGGCAAGGTGCCCGTCCGGGTTGTCGCGGCCCCTCGCGAGCTGGCGACATTCACGTACTCGCTCGTCTGGCACAAACGCTTCGACGCGTCGCTCCCGCACGTGTGGTTTCGGGAGCGCATTCGACTGCTGGCTCGTGACGTGAGCCGCCGGCGTGCGTAAGTTTCCATATAGTGGCAGGAGGGTAGTGCAGGTGTTCGCCTCGCGATCGCTGGTGCAAGTCGGCGCCGGACTCCTCGCCATAGTGCTCGTGGTCCTTATAGTCGCGCTTGTACAGCGGATGAGCAGGCGGATGCGCGCAGGAGGCTACTCGCGACTCTCCAGGACCGCTGACAGTCTCACGCCACTTGGATGGGCGTGACCCTGGCGTGTTTTGGGACGCTCCATGGGGACATGCCATCGTACGCGATGATCCCACTGCTCATCATCAGCGGGATCCTCCTGGCCAGCGGTCTAGCCTTGTACGCAATACGTCAGTGGGACCCGGAGTCCCACAAGCGAACACCGCCCGCCGCCTAACAACCCGCAAGAGGCCGAGCAGAAAAGACTTACGCGCGGCACGATCCTAGCCTTGGGGGGCTGCATGCAAGATCTCAAAAACGCATTGCGCTCACTCGCGCGCGCACAGGGACTGGCGATCACCGTCATCCTCACGCTGGCCCTCGGGATCGGCGCCAATGCCGCGATTTTCACGCTTGTCCGCGGCGTGCTCCTCCGCCCGCTCGTCAACCGCGACGAGCAACACTTGATCTACATTCGCCAGAGCGAGAGCGGGCTCGGTGCCGAGGACGCTGCGTTCTCAGTCCCGGAGCTCAAGGATCTCGAGTCCGGCGTCCACTCGTTCGCCGAGTTCGGCGAATTCTCGGACATCGATTTCGTGATGGTGGGCCTCGGCGAACCGCGCCAGGTCCGCGCGGGCGTGGCCAACGGCTCGTACTTCGATGTCATGGGGCTGCACCCGGTCCTCGGCCGCCTCATCGGCCCAGGCGATGACGGCCCGACGGCGCCCGGCGTGGTCGTCCTCACGTATCGATTCTGGTCCTCCGTCCTCCACAGCGATCGCGGTGTCCTCGGCAAGACCGTGCGCCTCGGGAGTGGCTCCTTGGGCACGCGCAACGCAACGATCGTTGGCGTCCTCGAGCCCTCGACGGCGTATCCGACCGAGACCGAGATCATCGCCAATATCGTCACCAGCCCACACCATCTCTCGGCGACGATGGTGACGGGCCGCATCCACCGCATGACGGAGCTGTTCGGCCGGCTCGCACCAGGCGTGACACTGGAGCACGCGCGCGCCGAGCTCCAGACCGCGTATACCTCGATGGTGAGACAACATCCGGAGGCGTACCCGAAGCAAGCCGAGTCCACCATCAGCGCGCTCCGTCTCCGGGACCAGATCAACGCCCGCGCGCGCCCGGTGCTCCTCGTGCTGCTCGCCGCCTCTGGCCTGGTGTTCATCATCGCGTGCTCGAACGTCGCGAACCTGCTCCTCGCCCGCACCGTGCGCCGCGAAAATGAGCTGGCCGTTCGCGCCGCGCTCGGCGCCAGCGCGGGCACACTCCGGCGCGGCCTGCTCGCCGAGAGTCTGGTGCTCTGTGGCGCCGGGGCACTCCTCGGTGTGCTGAGCGCGGAGCCCATGGTCTCGATCCTCGCACGCTACGCGGCGCGATTCTCGGTCCGCGCGCTCGATCTCACGGTCGACTCCAGCATGCTCTGGGTCGGCGCGGGGCTCGCGATCGTCGCGGCGGTGCTGCTCGCATTCGTCCCGCGCCTCCCGTCGGCGGGATTCGGAGTGGCGAGTGGCGGCGTCCGCATCACCGGCGGCACGAACCGCCGGCTCCGGCTCTTCGCGATCACGCAGATCGCCGCCTCGTTCGTCCTGCTGGCCGGTGCCAGCATGCTCGTGAAGTCCCTGCTGGACCTGCAGTCCGCCCGCACGGGCCTCGACATGACGCACGTGCTGGTCGCCGACGTGCCCGTGGACGCGTACGGCCGCACGCCAGCGCAGATCGCCGCGTTCTATAAAGAGGCGGTCCGACGCGTGTCGCAGCTTCCCGGTGTCGACGGCGTCGCGGTCGGCCAGAGCGCGCCCTGGCGCGATGAGAACATCCAGTTCGGCCTGCAGTTCACGGCCGAGGGACACGCCGCCGGTTCGGCCGAAGACAATCCACGCGCCAAGCCTCGCACCATCACGCCGGGATTTTTCGCTACCCTCGGCGTGCCGATGCTCGAAGGGCGCGACTTCAACGATCTCGATCGCGACAGCGCCGAGCAAGTGGTGATCATCAGCAAGAGCGTCGCCGAGCAGGCGTTCCCGGGGCAGGATCCGCTCAATCATCACGTGACGTGGGTCGATCCGTTGATCCAGTACGCTGGCATCCAACCGACGCCGCGGCGCATCGTCGGCGTGGTCGATGATATCGACGATGTGCATGTCATGCCCACGCCCACGCTCACCATCTACGGGCCGATCGAGCAATCAAACCTGTGGGGTGGCCGCTTGTTCGTGCACACGCACACCAACCCCTACACGCTGGTCACGCCGATCACCCGCGCGATCCGCGATCTCTCGGCCGATGAGCCAGTCGAGCACGCGGCCACGCTCGCCGATGTGCGCGCCGAGGTGTTGGCGCCGGACCGATTGAATTCCCTGGTGTTCGGCGGATTCGCCATCGTCGCGCTCGCCATCGCGATCGTCGGCGTCGCGGGCGTCCTGGCGTTCTCCGTCAGTGCCCGCACCCGCGAATTCGGCATCCGTCTCGCCATTGGCTCTCAGGCGAGCGGTTTGTTGGCGGGTGTCGTGCGTGAAGGGGCGGTCATGGCCACCGCGGGGATCGTCGCGGGCGCCGCGCTCGGCTATGCCCTGGCCCGGGTCGCGGCCAGCTATCTGCTCGACTTGAAAATGCCGAGCGCGTTGCCCGTCGTCCTCTCGGCGGTGATTCTGTTGGCCGCCGCGATCGCCGCGTCGGTGCTCCCGGCCGCTCGCGCCGCGCGCGTGGACGTCATCCAGGCGCTTCGCTCGGAGTAACAGTCGGTGCGAGCGCTACTCGGCTTGTAGCGCTCGCGCCGGATCGACCCGACTCGCGCGATAGGCCGGCAGGTACGCCGCGACCGCGGCGACAGCGAGCAGTATGGCGCAGGCGGTGACGAGCGACACCGGATCCGTCGGACTCACCTCGAATAGCAACGAGGCGATCACCCGCGACGCGGCCACCGCGCCAAGGATGCCGACAGCCGCGCCGGCAACCGAGACGACCATGGCCCGCTGCAGCACTTTCCGCTGCACTTGGTTCGAGGTCGCGCCGAGGGCCATGCGCACGCCGATGTCGCGCGTTTGCTCACGGACGGCCGAGGCCATGACGCCGTAGAGACCGATCGCGGCCAGGACCAGCGCGACCAGGCCGAACGTCGAGACAATGAGCGCGCTCATGCGCGGTTCCGCGAGCGGCTTGTCGAGGTACTCGTCCATCGTCCGCGCGGTCCATACGACGGCGTCGGGGTCCACATCCTTCACCGCGCGGCGGATGCTGGGGAGGAGCACCGCCAAGCGGGCGCTGCTCCGCATCGCGATGTACCCTTGCCAAAATTCTTGCCGGTACGGCAGGTAGATGAGCGGTGTCTCGTCACGCAACGAGCGCCACCGGGTGTCGCCGACGACGCCGACGACCGTCAGCCACGGTGGTGGCACAGCGCTCGACCCACGAATGCGCTTCCCGATGGGATCCTGGAGCGGCCAATAGCGCTGCGCTACGGCTGCGCTCACCACAGCGACCAGCTGGCTCCCCTCGCGATCCGAGTCGAGAAACCCCCGTCCGCGAAGGATCGGGATACCGAGCACACGGAACGATTCCGGCGCGCCGACTTCAATCGATATCAACGGACTATGCGCGACATCGGCCACGGATTGCTGATCCGATTGCCAGGGGCCGAGGAGGTAGCCCAGTCCCGCCAGCGGGGAACCGGCGGTCGGCGCCACCCCCGTGACGCCGGCGACCGCATGAATGCGGGGCGCGATCTCTTCCCACAGCGCGAACATGTGCGCGCGATCCGGATATTTGGCGGCGGGGACTGTCACGAAGAGCATCGACAGGTGGTCGGCGTGAAATCCGAGGTCCAACGATTGCAGTCGCTGGAGGCTGCGACCGAGGAGTCCAGCGCCGGCGAGCAGGATGAGCGCCAGTGCGACCTGCGCGCCGACGAGGACGTGCCGGAGCATGCGGCGGCCGCGGGTCGACTTTCCCGAACGGGTATCGAGCCGCAGCTGCACCGCTGCATCGCCGCGCGCGCCCGCGAGTACCGGGAGGATCCCGAACAACAGGATGCACACGAGGGTCACGGCGGTCGCGACGCCGATGGGGGCACCGGACACCCGCACGGCATCGAGACGCGGCAATTGCGAGGGCGCCGCGGCGATGAGCGCACGCCGGGCAACCTCGCCGACCGCCAGCCCGAGCGCGCCGCCGGCTGCGCCGAGGAGCACGCACTCGACTATCAGTTGCCGCACCACATCGAGATACGTCGCGCCCAGCGCGCGACGCACGGCGAACTCACGCGACCGCGCCGCCGCGCGCATCAACTGCAAGTTGCCAATGTTGATGCAGATGATCGCGAGCAGGAGGCTGACGGCGGCGATCAGCGCCACGAGCACCGGACGCGCCGAGCCGACGACGGCGGTATCGAACGGATTCATTTCGACGAGCGAAAAGCTTCCCTGCCAGTGTTGCTCTCGTATTTGCTGCTCGACGATCGAGCGATATTCGACGCGCGACGCGGCCAGCGTCGTGTGCGGCGCCAGCCGCCCGACGATCTGCAGCTCCGTCCGTGAAGACGGCACGGGCAACCAATAGTCGGCGCCCGCTGGCAGATCGATCCCCGGCGGTGCGACGCCGACGACTGTGTACGTGACGCCCAGGGTCGGTTGCCGAAACCGACGGCCGACCGCAGATGGATCGCCGTTGAAGTATCGCTGCCACGCGTCGTAGCTCAACACGATGACGCGGGAGAGGCTGTCATCGTCGGCATTCAGCAAGCGTCCGGTCACCGGCCTGACGCCGAGGACATCGAAGAACTGGCCATCGACCTGAGACCCGGCGAGCGGCAGCGGTCGATCTCCATCCGTCATCGGAAAGTTGACCGCCCCTCGCGTGCCGTAGGCCGTGATCGCGCGCAGCGTGCGACTGATCTGCCGCATCTGGACGAGATCCTTGAGGCCGGCCGCCAACTCGTTGCCGCCATTATCGAGAATGCGAGGGATGACAATGCGATCGGGGTCGCTCACCGGGGGAGGGCGCAGCAGGACCGCGTTGAACACGGCCCAGATCGCGACGGTCATGCCGATGCCGACGCCGAGGATCAACACGGCGGTTACGGCGAACGTCGGGCTCCGCCGGAATCCACGAAGCGCGACGCGAATGTCCCGTGCAACGCGGTCAGTCATGGCTCTAGAATACACCGAATAGTGGGACATGACATCCCGTAAGCGAAACGGGCGTCCGTGGTGTAAAATGGCGAAACTCTTTGTGCGCAAACGGTTACTCATTCGGCCCACACTGGCCCGCGCTCTGCCTTAGCCCCGACTCATGCTCACGACTCTGAGACACGCGGCTCAACGCCTCGCCAAGACTCCCGGATTCGCGATCACCGCGCTCGCCACGCTCGCGATCTGCATCGGCGCCAACCTGGCGATCTTCGCCGTCGTCGATGGCATCGTCCTGCGCCCGCTGCCATTCCCGTCGGCCGACCGCCTCGTGCTCGTGTCCAACATGTACCCAGGCGCCGGCGTCGACCAGGTTGGCGTGTCGATCCCGAACTACTTCGACCGCCGGCATGCCATCAGAGCATTCGCATCCGTGTCGGCCTATTACGAGTCCGACGTCATCATCGGCGACATCGGTTCGCCGAACCGCGTGGCGGACGCGCGCATCACACCGGAATTTTTCGCCACGCTGGATGTGCCGCTCGCGAGAGGTCGGCAGTTCACCGAAGCGGAAATGGGGGCCGGCTCGGACCAGGAGGCGATCCTCACCGATGGATTCTGGCGCACCTACTTCAAGGCCGACCCGTCCGTGCTCGGCCGCACGTTCTTGAACGATGGCGTCCCGGTCGTGGTCGTCGGCGTGTTGCCGCGTGGCTTTCACTACTTGTCGAGCCACGCGCAATTCTATCGGCCGCTGCCGCATTCGAGCGACGATTTGCTCCCGGTCATGCGCCACGCCACCGGGCCGACGATGATCGCCCGGCTCGCGCCGGGAGCCACCGTCGCCGAAGCCCAGGCCCAGATGAACGCGTTCGACGCCGTGCAGGCTGCCGACGATCCGATGGCGAGCGTCGCTCGCAATACCGGCTACCATACGATCGTCACGCCACTGCACGACAACTACGTGCGCACGATTCGACCCACGTTGTTGCTCTTGCAGTGCGGCGTACTCTGCCTGCTGCTCGTCGGCGGCGTCAATCTCGCCAACCTGCTCTTGATCCGCACCAACAAGCGGCTCAAGGAGCTGGCCGTCCGTCTCGCGCTCGGCGCCGGCCAGCGGCGCCTGGCGCTCGATGCGTTGGCGGAGACCACGGTTCTGGCACTCGCGGGGAGCGTCGCGGGTCTCCTCGTCGCGGCGCTGGCGATCCGGCTCGTGCCCCTCCTCGGCATCGATCGCTTGCCGCTGGGCGAGTCTGTCACGATCGATGGACGCGTCGTGGCGGCGGCGCTGGCCGGCGCGATACTGGTCGGGTGGCTGCTCGCGGCCCCCAATATCTGGTTCGTGTTACGCCTCGAGCTTGGTGCGACCCTCACGGCTGAGTCGCGCGGTGGCATCGCGAATCGTGGCGCGCAGCGCGTGCGACACGCGTTCATCGTCGCGCAGGTCGCGCTGGCGTTCATGCTCGTTTCGAGCGCGGGCCTCCTCGCCGTCAGCCTCAAACACGTGCTCGACATGCCCACCGGATTCCACCCGTCCGGCGTGCTCACGGGCCGTATCACGCTGCCGTTGAAAGACTACAAAGACACGGCGGCGCAGCTCGCCTTCGTCGAACGTCTCCTCCCCGCGATGCGAGCCATACCAGGCGTGACTGGTGTCGCGATCAACACGTCGCTCCCATTCCTCATCGAGCGCAACTCGAGCATTGTCGCGGTCGAGGGCATCACGAGCGGCGACGCCAAGCTTCGCGCCCACGAGATCGCAGCCGCATCCGCCGACTACTGGCCGACGATGGGGATTCGGTTGCTGCGCGGACGACTGCTGACGGACGCCGACAATCATAGCCACACCCACGCCTGTGTCGTGGATCAGGCGTTCGCCGATGCGTACTGGCCAGGCGGCGATCCCCTGGGCCACCGGTTAGAGCCAGCGTCGGCGGACTTCGACACGAACTACGCCTTCACGATCGTTGGCGTGGTCGCGAATGTGCCGCACCGCGATCTCGCGGAACGCAGCGCCGGTGCCGTCTATCTTCCATTCGGGTTCTGGCCGAATCGATCGTTCGCGCTGGCGGTGCGTACCACGCTGATACCGGCCGTCATGGCGCCCGTCGTGCGGAAGGTGATTCTCGCGCTCGATCCCGCGCTCCCGATCGATGACGTTCGACCATTCCAGTCGCGCATCGACGACAGCCTGATCGGACGCCGCTCACCCGCGATCCTCGCCGTTGTATTCGCCGCGGTCGCGCTGCTGTTGGCGGCGATCGGCACATACGGTGTGCTCAGCTACGCCGTCCAGCAGCGTTGGCGCGAGATCGGCCTGCGGATGGCGCTCGGCGCCCGACCGGACCAAATCCGAAACCAATTCCTCTCGATCGACGCCTCGCTGCTGGCCGCCGGCGTGGCGCTCGGCGTCGTCGGCGCCTTGGGCGCGAGCCGAGCGATGCGTGCCATCCTGTTCGGCGTGCCATCACTGCCCGCGGGCACACTCGCCGTCACGGCGCTGCTCATGAGTGCCGTCTCGCTGACCGCCTGCCTGCTGCCCGCGTACCGCGCGACTCGAGCCGATCCGATGATGGCCATTCGGTCGGACTGAGCGCTATCGGTAGGTCGCTTCCGTGCGATACAGATAGTCACGGTGCACGGCAAAATTGACGGCGGAAGAAAACGTGGGACCGACGAGGGGGTTGGCATTGAATGTCTCCGCAATGGCGGCATTCACGATGTCCAACCCCTCTGCTTTCGCCGTGATGACGGTGATCCAAAATGTGTCCGGCGGTTCGGTGTGTTCCGCCTGAACGTCCACTTCGTATTCGATGAGTGTCCCATCCGAGAGCAGTTTCTCGAACAACGGCACAAAGATGTTCTTGCTGACGAGGTCCACCGCATCGGCCGGCGCATCCGCGTTCAGCCGAAACGAGGTCGTTTGGGTGTAGGCGCCGTGCCAGGAGCCGGGATGCCGGTTGTAGAATCGACTCACATAGATATCGTCCGAGTGCTTCGCGGCCGATGTCTTGTGCACCTCCGCCAACACGTTCAATACGGCGCCATTGACCTGGCCGACCACCACACTCGATGAGTGCTGCCATCGCTTTGATGCAGCACAGTCTCATCGGTCCCGTAGGCGATCAGGGCGCTATCGGTGGGCGCGTTCGGAATAGCCCCACTCGATACGATGGTGTACATCGGCGCCGATTGCGCCGGCGCCGGGGTTGCCAAGGCAACCACCAGCGCCGACGCGCCCGCGAAAACAGTCCAGGCTACGGGCAAACCGGCGCGAAGTTGTTATTCCGCGCCGTGCGTTCCGGCTCCGGGATGTTCTCCTGCGATGTGTGGAAGTCCCCGCTCGTCGTGCCCTCCCACGTCGTGAGATCTTGCATGATAAGACCATAGTCTCGGACCGCGGCGATCTGGTCGCCGGTCGCGTCACTCATCAGTGAAGGGATCATCTCCTTCATCAGGAAGTCGCGCACGTGCACGTAGTCGGTCGCCGCGAGCGGCAGTGCGGTGGGGAGCCCACCGACGACCGTGCGCACGTTGTCCACGATCGATGCCGCCTGGGTGTACGACCCGATGCCAAGGTACGCCCGCGCGAGCAGGAACTGCAGCTGGATATTGCGGGTGATCGGT
>Ga0210383_10001602_pt1 | contig 20641 bp, 17 predicted proteins | sample IncBWC14OmetaG_FD_160072 | JGI IMG/M metagenome (GOLD analysis project Ga0210383, IMG submission 160072) | Forest soil microbial communities from Barre Woods Harvard Forest LTER site, Petersham, Massachusetts, United States - Inc-BW-C-14-O ... | reverse complement strand
CAGGATCGAGTTGGTGCGCCAGAAGCTCTGGGGGGCCAGGGTGGCGGCGGCGAGCTCGGCGTCGGCCAGCATCTGGCCGGGCCCGTCACGGCACAGGTGCGCGCGCAGCAGCGCGAGCCACGGCTCGATCGTGGCGCTTCCGTCCGGCAGGCTGGCCGTAGTCGTGCCTCGCTCGGCGAGCCTGGCCCATCGTTCGGCAGCAGCCGGCTTCCCGGTCACGGTGGCGATCAGCGCCGCCAGCACAGTGACCGCCGGGTACTTCTCCATGTTTCCGTGGTCGTCCAGCCACCCCAGCCACCGTTCGGCGGTAGCGGCGCGCCCCTGCTGATAGGTGGGAAAAAGCAGCACACCAGAAAGGCGGGCCGCGGCATCGACCTGGCCCGCTTTCATCCAGTACTCCAATGCCCCGGCGGGGATTGCGCTCTGCTCGTGCCACGCGGCGGCTCGCCGGTAAAGGACGGGCACCAGATCAGGTTCGCTCCGGCGCAGCTGCGCCAGCAGCATGTCCCGGAACAGGTGGTGGTAGCGGTACCACTCGCCGCGCCGGTCCAGCGGCACGAGCAGCAGGTTCGACGCGGCGAGGTGCGCTAGGGTCTCGCCGGATCCGGACTGCTTGAGCACCGCGTCGCATAGCGGCCCGGACATCCGCTCCAGCACCGCGGTCCTGGTGAGGAACGCCCGCTGCCACGGCGAGATCCGGGCCAAGAACTCGGTGTCCAGGTATTCACTGATGAACCGGTCATCGCCGCGGAACGAGACAGCCGCGCGGGCAAGCGAGCCTCCTTCCCTCAGGCAGAGCGCGGCGAGGTACAGCGCGGCGGCCCATCCTTCCGTTCGCTGATACAGATCCGCCAGGTCATCGTCATCGACGGCGACATCCGCGTTGCGCAGGAGCACTGATGCCTCATCGCGGGTGAGCGACAGGTCGCGGGGGCCGATCTCCAGGAGCCTGCCCTGGGCCCGCAGGCGGGCGACGCGCAGCGGCGGCGGGGCCTGGCCCGCGAACACCAGCTGAGAGCCGTCGGGCACGTGATCGGCCAGCACGGACAGCGCGGCCCGGGATTCCAGGTCATGTAGCGTGTGCACATCGTCCAGGACGAGCGCGACCGGCGAGGTCATCGAGGAGAAGGCGGATCCGAGCCGGGGCACGACCGTGCCAGGCACCGAGCTCGCCAGTGAGCCAAGGGCATCGAACACTCGCCCGTCGATCGGTTCGACCGCGTCGAGCGCCTCGGCCACGTAGGACAGCAGGACCTTGGGATCGTTGTCTCGTTCGTCGACCGACACCCACGCAAATGACCGGCCGTTCCGCTCGGCCCACTGTGACAACAGGGTCGTCTTCCCGTACCCGGAAGGCGCGACCACCGAGACTACCGGCCGGGGGTCGCGCTGTCGTAGCTGGTCGATCAGGAACGAACGGATAACCGTTCCCGGCCGCAGCGGGGGGCGACGGACTTTCGAGGTGACCAGCCCGAGCACCGACCTGTCGGTATGACGTGGTCGACCAGCCTGCTCATGCACGTCGCTCTCGCCTCTGCTCGACCTGGGCCAGGAAAAGATCTGCCGCTCTATGCTCTGACGAGCCTGCCACCTGGTCAACACTGTACGAGCCGCCATCCGGACCCGGCGCTCAGAGGACGGCTAGCAGGGCCTGGGTCCAGTCGCGGTAGCCGTCCTGGCTGGGGTGGAAGCAGTCGGACGCGAACTTCCCGGTCCAGGGCGGCAAAAAGTGCGCCGACACCTCGGCCACCGGCAGGCCCCGGGAAACAGCCACCTCATGCAGGGTCCGGTTGATCCGCGTCAGGTAAGGCCGGCTGACCCGGCCGAGCAGGCCCGCGTACCCGGCCGGCACCGGCAGGTCGAGCATGACGGTGCGGTCGGGAACGGCCGCGAGCAGCGCGCGCAGGTCGCCGAACAGCTTCCCCGGGCCGTTGTAAAAGATGTCGTTGATGCCGATTCCGCAGGTCACCAGGTCCGCCGAGGCGGGCAGCCGAGGCAGCTGGTGGTGCAGCACGTCACGGATGAGCGAACCGGACGCGGACAGGTTGAGTACCTGCCACGGCAGGCCGGTCCGGCGGCACAGCACGCCGAGGGCCTGGCCGACGTACCCGTACTCCGGGCTCGGCGCACCGAGGCCCTGGGCGGTCGAGTCCCCCAGCACCACCCACAGCGGTCCGGCCGTGGCGGTCCGCAGAACCTGCTCGTTGTGCGTCTGCCAGTGACTGGCGAAGGCGACACAGTCGGCGCGCATCGCGGTGACGCCGTCGGCCCACCGGCCGAACGGCCCGGCGCGCAGCCCGGAGACCTCGGCGGCGTGGGTGCGGGTCAGGTAGGTCCCCATGGTGGCGACGATCTCGACCGGTGAGCGCCGCCCGCCGATCCCCGTCCCGCTGACCGGGCTTCGCAAGGTCAGACCCGAGACCGCCGGCATCCGCAGCACGCTTCGCCCCTCATCCGATATTTACGCGGGACAAATGACGCTAAACGAATGGGTAGATATCTGTCAAAGTCCAGATGTCTTCGCAGGTAGGTGACCCGCCGTACTCCTGATGTCCTTTTTGGCCGAACGGTCCGTGGTTTCTCGCCTACGCTGCTGATACATGGAACGGGTACCGGGGCGCATCGGGGTCGCGGGCGACTGGCACGGGAACACGGCGTGGGCGACCCGGGCGGTGCGCAAGATGGCCGCGCTGCTGCCCGCGGACGGGCCGCGGCTCATCGTGCACCTGGGCGACTTCGGCATCCGGTCCGGACCCGGCGGACAGGAGTACCTGGCCCGGCTCGACGCCGCACTCGCGGAAGCCGGCGCGGAGCTGTCCTTCGTCGACGGGAACCACGAGGACTTCACCGAGCTGGCCCGGCTCCAGCCGGGGCCGGACGGGCGGGAGCAGGTCACCGAGCGGATCTTTCACCTGCCTCGCGGGCACCGGTGGCGCTGGCACGGACGGGACTGGCTCGCCCTGGGCGGCGCGGTCAGCCTGGACCGCGCCGGGCGGACCGAGGGGGTTGACTGGTGGCCCGAGGAGGAAATCACGCTGCGCCAGGCCGGATCGGTCATCGAGGCCGGGCCGGCGGACGTGATGGTCACGCACGAGTGCCCGGCCGGCATCGAGCACGCCTTCCCGCCCCCGCCACCGTGGTGGTCGCAGGCCGACCTGCGGCGCAGCGACGCTCACCGCGGCCTGCTCCGCGAGGTGGTGCTGGCGGTGCGGCCGCGCTGGCTGATGCACGGCCACCTGCACCTGAGCTACCAGCGCCGGGTCGACCTGGGCGGCGGCCCGATCGAGGTGACCGGCTTTGACTGCGACGGCGCGGACCGCGGCAACTGGGGCATCCTGGATGTCACGAGCATGCGCTGGCTGCGCTTCGCGGGCAGGCCGATCAGCAACGCCCTGCGCGCCCTGGTATCCCGCTAAGAGGGGTCGATGGACCACGCCTCTTCGGGGGCGCCACGCACCTCGGCCGGCACCGGGCTGCTCGCCGGCATGGGCGCCAGCGCCGGGGCCAGGCTGGCCGGGGTCGGGGCGATATGCGGGTGCCGGGGCAGGCTCGCCGTCCAGCGTTCGGTACACGACTTGGCGTCCTTGCAGTACCAGCGGATGTCGGCACAGGCCTGGCCGCCGTCGGGCACCATCAGGCCGGTCGGTAGCGCGATACCGCACAACGAGCACTGGGCTGACGGCAAGGGACGCTGCCGGTCGTCACGCTGCGTGGCCATCGATGAGTCTCCCCATGCGAACTGGCGACTCATCGGACGACCGCTAGCTTCTCGGACTCCCCGGACTCCCCGGACACGGGCATCGCCAAAGCTGGCGAGGCAGATGCGGCCATACTTCCTCCCACGGACACCGGCCACGACGACCTTGGGCACCCTGTGTACGTCGGGTACTACAGAGCGAGGTCGGCATGCAGGCTCCCCATCCAAGTTAGCCACTCAGGCACGGACGACTCAGGCAAAGCCGCAAACTTCTTCAGTTCTCCACCGGAAGCTACGGCTGCTATGGGCGATCCAGCGAGAACTTCCGCAGGCCGCCGGCGACGCCGCCCTCCCGGAAGCCCGCGTGCCTCAGCACCCCCGCAGACGCCGCGTTACCCTCCTCGGTCTGGGCAATGATCCTGGTAACCTCCGGCCGGGACCAGGCCAGGCCGCAGATGGCCACCGCCGACTCTCCCGCCAGGCCGAGCCCGCGGTACTGCTCGACGATGCTATAGCCGATCTCGACCGTCCCAGCCTCATCCGGCGGCCCGTGGAAACCGATGTCGCCGATCACTTCACCGGTCTCGCGCAAGATGATCTGGAACATGCCCCACTGACTGTTGCCGCCATCCCCGGCGGCCTCGGCCTGCTGCACGAAATTCCGCGCGGCCACCCGGGTCCCGGGCAGCGGGTAGCCGTGCGCCCAGGACTGCGAATCAGGATCATCCGCGTCCGGGTCGGCCAGGACTCGGGCCAGCCCCGCCGGGACTTGCCGCAGCTCGACGCGCTCAGGCGCGACACGATCCGGCTGGACAACACTCATGACTCTCTCATCATGAGCTGCTCAGGTCGGGGGGATCAAGCCAGGATGGCTCGCCCGGTAGATTCAGCGCACGGACCGGGCGAGAGGTGGGAGGAACGGCGGTGCCAGCCGACTATCAGAGGATCCGTGAGGAGAATATCGCCCGGTACGGCTGGGACACGGCCGTGCTTGACCTGCTCGGGCAGCTCTACAGCGAGCGCACCCACTTCATCTTCGAGCTGATCCAGAACGCCGAGGACGCCGGCGCGACCGGGCTGGCCTTCGAGCTGTTCGAGGACCGGCTGGAGCTGCGGCACGACGGCCGGCCCTTCACCGAGGCCGACGTGCGCGGCGTGTGCGGGGTGGGTCAGAGCGACAAGGCGGGCGACAAGGCGGGCGACCTGACCGCGATCGGGAAGTTCGGCATCGGCTTCAAGTCGGTGTACGCGTACACCAGGACCCCGCGCATCTACAGCGGCGGCGAGGCGTTCCGGATCGAGAACTTCGTCCGGCCCTACGCCGTGAATCCGCCGGCCGAGCCGGCGGCCGAGACGCTGTTCGTGTTCCCGTTCGACCACGACACGGTGCCCGCCGAGGTCGCGACGCGGGAAATCGCGGCGGCACTGGGCGCGCTCCAGCCCCGGATCCTGCTGTTCCTGCGGAACATCGAGCGGCTGCGGATCGGCGGTCCCGGCGCGGCGGACTCGATAGTGGAGCGCTCGGTCACCGACGGGCCGGGGGCGTCCCGGCGCGTGACGGTATCCCGGGACGGGCGGCGGGAGGGGTGGCTCACCTGGCAGCGTCCGGTCGAGGGCCACCCGGGGCAGCGGGTCGAGGTCGCGTTTTGGCTGGCTGGGGGCGAGCGGGTGGCGCCGGTGGGAGCGTCGCCGCTGACCGCGTTCTTCCCGACCGAGAAGGAGACCTTCCTCGGCTTCTTGATCCAGGGGCCGTACCGGACCACGCCGGCCCGCGACAACATCCCCGGCGACGACCCGTCGAACCAGGCCCTGGTGCGCCAGACCGCCGGCCTGCTGACCGACGTGCTGCCGGAACTGCGTGACGAGGGGCTGCTCACGGCCGATGCGCTGCAGGTGCTGCCACTGGAGGAGGCGCGTTTCCCGGCCGGCTCCATGTTCCGGCCGTTGTTCGACGCGGCGGGTGATGCGCTGACCACCGAGGCGCTGATCCCGATGGCGGGTGGCGGCTACGGCGTGGCCGTCGACCTGCTGCTGGCCGGCGGCCCGGAGGTGCTCGGCCTGCTCGATCCCGGCCAGCTCGGCGGGCTGTGCGGGGCGGGGCGGCCGGTCCGGTTCGCGGACGCGGCGATCAGCGAACGGGGCACACCGGCGCTGTGGTGGTACCTGCGGGACGAGATCGGCGTGGACGAGATCACGCCCGAGGCCGTGGTGACGCGGCTGACCGGAGAGTTCCTCGAGGAACAGAACGATCCGTGGATCACGCGCTTCTACCACTTCCTGGCCGGCCATCCGTCGCTGTGGCCGGCCGCCACGGGAAAACCAATCATCCGGCTCGAGGACGGCCGCCAGGTCGCGCCGCTGGATATAGGGGGCCGTCCGGCCGTGTACCTGCCCGGTCCGGCGCCGAGCAGCCTGCCGACGGTCAAGCGGGCCGTGGCGGACTCCCCCGCGGCCCGGGCCTTCCTGACGGCGCTACAGCTCACCGTGCCGGACGTGGTGGCCGAGGTGCTCCAGATGGTCCTGCCCCGGTACGACGGCCTGGACCTCGCGGCGCTCGATCCAGCCCAGCACGACGCCGACCTTGAACGGGTGGCACGAGCCCTCGACGAGGCGGCGGCCGGCAGGCGGGACGAACTGCTCGAGAGCGTGGCCGCCACGCCGTTCCTCATCGGCGAGAACGCCGCCACCGGCGAGCAGGCGCTGCGGCCGCCGCCCCGGCTGTACCAGCGCACCAAGGACCTGGAGGCCTACTTCGAGGGAAACCCCGACGCGTGGTTCGCCCGCGACGGATACGGGCCGTGGCTGGTCCAGTTGCGCGCGATGGGCGTCCGGCAGGCGGTGGAGGTCAGCGCCCGCACCCCGAACGCGGCCGGGTACGTGGTGATCACCGTCGACTTCGGGCGGAACGAGCGCGGGCTGGACGGGTTCGACCCCGGCGCCACGGTCGACGGCCTGGACTTCGCGCTGGCTCATCCCAGCCACGCCCGCTCGGAGTACGTCTGGAACGTGCTGCTCGCGCCGAACCGCCGCCTGGTGGCGGGGGTGGTCGAGCGGTCGGTGCTCACCTCGTTCAGCGATTCCAGCCTGGAGGAGACCAGATCGGCGATGGGCGAGGCCGCTGCGGGTCAGGCCTGGCTGCCGGGCCGGGACGGGGATTTTCACCGGCCCGGCGACTTGTCGCTCGACGACCTGCCGCCGACCTACACCCGGGACGAGGGGCTGGCCCAGGCGCTGGGCATGCTCCGGCCCGCGGTAAGCGAGGCCGCCCGCCAGCTCGGGGTGCCGGCTGAGGTGCTGTGGGGGTTGAGTGAGCACCCGGACCTGGTGGCGCTGATCGAGCGTGAGCTCGCGAACCGGGCCGCCGGCGCCGGACCCGGCGAAGGCCGGTGATTATCTCGCCGCATACCCGGCGGAACGGCGCATTCCGGCCCTGCCGTAACGTTCCCGGAACTGTCCGTACGTAGGGTTCCGCCCATGAGCGCGGTTGAATCGAGCGGCGGACCGCGATGACGGCGCAGACCGCGTCGGGCCGCTTCCGGTCGGTGTCGTCGGTGATCGCGCTGGTCGTCGGCGGCCTGGTCCTGGCCCTGGTCGTCGTCGACGTGCCGCTGGCCCGCCTAGCGCACCAGAGCCTGAACGCCAGCGGCGGCTCCTCGCCGGTCTGGTTCTCGGCCGCCCTCGGGGTGGTGGGCTTCGTGGTGGCCTCGCGCAAGCCGGGTAACCCGCTCGGCTGGATCATGCTCGCCGCGGCGGCGGTCAGCTCGCTCAGCCAGGACGCCAGCTTCTACATGGTGGCCGACTACCGGCTCCGGCACGGCGGGCTGCCGCTCGGCTGGGTCGCGGTGCTCGCGCAGCCCGGCTGGGCGGTCTCGATCGTCCTGAGCGGGCTGCTCGTGCTGCTGTTTCCCGACGGCCGCCCGCCGTCACCACGCTGGCGGTGGGTCCTGTGGCTCTACCTGGCGGCAGCCACGCTGTATCTAGTCGGCGTGCTGATCGCGTCGGTCGGGGCCATCGCCGGTCATGACATCCGGGTCGACGCCAGCGGGAACCTGCTGGTGCTCAGTCATCCCACGGGTTCTTCGGCGTGGTGGGGCGTGGTCGAAGCCGTGTTCCTCCCGGTGGTGGCCGTGTGCTGGCTGGGATCGGTGGTGGCCCAGGTGGCCAGCTACCGGCGCTCGTCCGGGATACGCCGGCTGCAGCTGAAGTGGCTGCTGGCCGGATCGGCCACCGCCCTGATCTGCGTCCCGCTGACCGTCTTCCTGTCGGGAATGCGCGGGCTCCCCGGCCTGGCGGCAGGCATCACGGGGGCCGTCGCGCTGCTGGCCATTCCGGCCTGCATGGGCGTGGCCATCTTGCGGTACCGCCTGTTCGACATCGACCGGATCATCTCCCGCACGCTCGCCTACACCATCGTCACCGGGCTGCTGGTCGGGGTGTACGCCGGGATCGTGCTGCTGGCCACCCGAGAGGTGTCGATCAACGAGCCGGTTGCGGTGGCCGGGTCGACCCTGGCCGTCGCCGCGCTGTTCAATCCGCTGCGGCGGCGGGTCCAGCGGACGGTGGACCGGCGGTTCAACCGGGCCCGGTACGACGCGGACAATATCGTGGCCGCGTTCGCGGCGAGGCTGCAGGACCCGGCGGGCCCGGACTCGGTCCAGGAAGCACTAGCCAGCACGGTGCAGAATGCTCTGGAGCCCACTTATCTCTCGGTGTGGCTGAGGTTAAGCAGGAGGGCACCAGATGATCCGCAGCACCATGCAGGACGGCCCGCTCACCATCGGCGCGATCATGCGGCACGGCGCCCGCGTGTACGGCCGCAGTGAGTGCGTGACCTGGACCGGAGCCGGCACCCGCCGGGCCTCGTACGCCGCCGTGGCGCAGAACGCGGGGCGACTGGCCGGGGCTCTGGCCCGGCTGGGGATCGGACCGGGCGACCCGGTGGCCACGTTCTGCTGGAACAACACCGAGCACCTGGAGGCCTACTTCGGCGTGCCCGCGATGGGCGCGGTGCTGCACACGCTGAACATCCGGCTGCCCGGCGCGCAGGTGGCCCAGATCGTCAGGCACGCCGGGGACCGGATCATCATCGTGGACGACAACCTGGTCCCGCTGCTGGCCGCGATCAGGGACCAGATGCCCACCGTCGAGGCGTTCATCGTCAACGGCCCGGGCGACGCGTCGGCGCTCGAAGGGACGGTGCCGGTGCTGCGGTACGGCGACCTGCTGGCCGACGAGGAGCCCGCGTACGACTGGCCCGAACTGGACGAGCGGGCCGCGGCGCTGATGTGCTACACCAGCGGCACCACCGGGGACCCCAAGGGCGTGGTGTACTCGCACCGGTCCACCTACCTGCACGCGATGGCGGTCATGGCCGCGCCGCTCGGCATCAGCGAGGCCGACCGGGCGCTGGCCATCGTGCCAATGTTCCACGCGAACGCGTGGGGCCTGCCCTACGCGGCGTTCCTGTCCGGGGCAACGCTGCACATGCCCGGCCCGTTCCTGCAGCCCCAGCACCTGACCGCCTTCATCGCCGCCGAGCGGTCCACGGTCACCTCCGGAGTGCCGACCATCTGGAACGCGATCCTGGACTACGGGCAGGACCACGAGATCGACCTGTCCTCGCTGCGCCTGGGCAACTCGGGCGGCTCGGCCGCGCCCCGGGTCATGCTCGAGCGATTCCAGGATCGCTACGGGTTGCGGATCATCCAGGGCTGGGGCATGACCGAGATGAGCCCGGTGGGCGGGATGGCGATACCGCCCGCAGGGGTGCCGGAGGGGACCGAGGAGGACCTGGACTGGCGGATGCGCGCGGGCCGGATCATCCACGGGGTCGAGATGCGGGTGGTCGGCAAGAACGACGAAGAGCTGCCGTGGGACGGCGTGAGCGAGGGCGAGATCGAGGTCCGCGGCCCGTGGGTCACCGGGTCCTACCACAACGACCCGGCGCCGGAGAAGTTCCACGACGGCTGGCTGCGTACCGGCGACGTCGGGACGATCGACGATCGCGGCTTCTTCACCATCACCGACCGGATCAAGGACGTGATCAAGTCCGGCGGCGAGTGGATCTCCTCGGTCGACCTGGAGAACCAGCTCATGGCCCACCCGGCCGTGCAGGAGGCCGCGGTGATCGGGATGCCCGACTCCCGCTGGGGCGAGCGGCCGTTGGCCACCGTCGTGCTCCGGCCCGGGATGACGGCCAAGCCCGCCGAGCTGGCCGACTTCCTTGGTACCGGGGTGGCGCGCTGGCAGGTGCCGGAGAACTGGACGTTCGTGGCCGAGATCCCCAAGACCGCGGTCGGCAAGTTCGACAAGAAGGTGCTGCGCGCCCGTCTGGCCTCTGGAGATCTCGTGGTCGAGCGGATCAGCTAGGGCGGGTTTTAAAGGGTGGCCCCTGGTCTGAGGCCTCGGGCGCCGCTTCGCGACGCGCCTCGGAGCCGTCAGCGACTTGTTCCAGCCAGTGCCCTCGGTCCCATTCCGGCCAGTCGGCCTTCACGCTGGCCGCGACCCGGTCCAGCCGGGGAGGAACATGGTTCATGGCGCCGTGAACGCGCCCGCCGACAGGCCTGGCGTGCGATCGCGCATACCCAAATGAATCTGGCCAAAGGAGAGTCACATGCCACTTTTCGGCAACAAGCCAACCGACGGTGCGGCCGCCTGGGAGCCGCAGGCCGCGGCAGGCAGGCTGGCCCAGACCGCGGGCGCCGCTCCGTCGGGCGTCTTCACATCCGACCTGTCGGTCTCGGAATACGTGCTGCTCGGCGAGGCCGGGTTCGAGCCGCTCGGCTTCGTGGTCGGATCGTCTATCTATCACATTGGCTTGCAGATCGGACGATGGTCGCAGAACCAGGAACTGCAGGTCCTGACTCAGGCGATGTACAACGCCAGGGAACTGGCCATGGCCAGGATGCAGGCCGAGGCCGACCACCTCGGCGCTGACGGTATCGTCGGCGTTCAGCTGCGCCTGCAGAGCTACGTGTGGGGCCAGGGCGTCCTGGAGTTCATCGCTACCGGGACTGCGGTGCGCGCGCTCGGCAGCAACGGCCGCGGTACCGAAGGCGCCCACCGGGCCCCGGACGGCCGGGCGTTCACCTCGGACCTGTCGGCTCAGGACTTCTTCCGGCTGCTGGCAGCCGGCGCTGTGCCGGTGGCGTTCGTGCTCGGAACCTGCGTGTACCACATCGCCCATCAGTCGGCGATGCAGTCACTGCGCCAGGCCGGCCAGAACCAGGAAATGGTGATCTTCACCCAGGGCATCTACGAGGCCCGCGAGCTCGCGCTGGCCAGGATGCAGGCGGAGGCCACGCAGGCGCAGGCCTCGGGCATCGTCGGGGTGAACGTCGCGGTCAACAATCACGTCTGGGGCGAGCACGCGACCGAATTCCTCGCCACCGGAACCGCCATCCGGCGCCTCGGCGCTGAGCACCGGCTCCCCGAAACCTCGCCGAAGCCCACCTTCACCTTGGGGCTCGACAGCTAGCCAGCCGCCCTTCGTTACTGGGTGAAGCCGTCGGCGCCGACCTTGACCTCGGGGGGCTGCTCTTGCGGAATTTGGGGGCGCGGGCGGCCGTCCAGGTCGAGGACGGCGCTGGCCTCGGTGTACCAGGACGGGATCACCGGGTGGCCCCAGAAGTCGCGGCGCCTCGGGTCTCGCACCGACCAGCGCAGCACGGGATGGTCCGGGTCGCCGGTGAAGTAGTCGCTGGTGTAGAGCTCCACCCGGTGCCCGTCCGGGTCGCGCAGGTACACGTAGAAGGCGTTGGATACGCCGTGCCGGCCAGGGCCGCGCTCGATGCGGGCCTCCTCGCCCAGCGAGCCGAGGATGTCGCAGATGCGCAGCACCTGGTGCGACTCGTGGGCGAAGAACCCCAGGTGGTGCACCCGCGGGCCGTCGCCGCCGGTGAACGCCACGTCGTGCACGGTCTGCTTGCGGAACATCCAGGCCGCGTACAGGGTGTCGCCGTCCTCGATGGTCTCGGACAGACCGAACCCGAGCGAGGAGTAGTACTGGTAGGCGGCCCGCACGTCGGGCACAACGATGTTGAAGTGGTCCAGTCGCGCGGGTTCGGCTCCGCGCCGCAGGTCGTAGCGCTGCTGCAGGCGCTGCGGGTAGTCCGCGGCGAAGAAGAACTCGACGGTGAAGCCGAGCGGGTCCTGCGCCCGGACGCTCTCCCCCACCCCGGGTGTGGCGCCCGCGGGCAGCCGAGCCGTCCGGGCGCCGAGCGCGGCGTAGAACACCTCGGCCCGGTCCAGGTCGGCCGCGGTGCGGACCCGGAACGCGAGCCGGGCCGCGGCGGGTTCCGGGCCTTCGCGCAGGATCAGGTTGTGGTGGGTCAGCTCGTCGTAGCCGCGCAGGTAGAGGGCTTTTTGACTGGCGCCGGTGACCACGAAGCCGAGCAGGTCGACCCAGAACCACCTTGACCGGGCGAGGTCGGTGACGACCAGTTCGGCGTACGCGGCCCGGACGATGTCGGGAGGCACCATGATCAGGCTCCGAAGCGGGGGACGCCGGTGTCGGCCAGCGGGACGTGGACGATACGCGACTCAGTGTAAAAGTCCAGGCTGTGCGCGCCGCCCTCGCGGCCGAGCCCGCTGGCCTTGACCCCGCCGAACGGGGTCCGCAGGTCCCGCACGTTGTGCGAGTTGATCCAGGTCATCCCGGCCTGCACCGCGCCCGCCAGGCGGTGCGCGCGAGCCAGGTCCGCAGTCCACAGGTACGCGGCCAGCCCGTAGGACGTGTCGTTGGCCAGGGCGATCGCGTCGGCCTCGCCGTCGAACGGGGTGACGCACACCACCGGGCCGAAGATCTCCTCGCGGAAGATCCTCATCCACGGCTCGACGTCGGCGAACACCGTCGCGGCCAGGTAGTTGCCGGCGGGCTGGGTTGGCGGACGGGAGCCGCCGGCCACCAGGCGCGCGCCCTCGTCCAGGCCCGCCTGGACGTAGGACAGCACCCGGGCGTAGTGCTCGGGATGCACCAGCGCCCCGATCTCGGTTTTTGGATCCGAGGGATCGCCCACCCGGATGCGTTCCGCCCGGGTGGCGAGCCGGGTGACCAGATCGGAATAGATGGTACGTTCGGCCAAAATTCTTGATCCCGCCGTACACCGCTCGCCGTTCAGGGAGAACACGCCGAACAGGGCACTGTCGATCGCCCGGTCCAGGTCGGCGTCGGCGAAGATGACGCACGGCGATTTGCCGCCCAGTTCCATGGACAGGCCCTTGAGGTGCGGCGCGGCGGCGGCCATGATCGTGCGACCGGTGCTGGTCTCGCCGGTGAACGAGATTCTTGGTGCGCGCGGGTGCGCGACCAGCGCGGCGCCCGCGACCTCGCCGATCCCGTGGACCAGGTTGAACGCGCCGTCGGGCAGGCCCGCCTCGGCCATGATCTCCGGCAGCAGGCTGGCCGACAGCGGGGTCCACTCGGCGGGCTTGAGCACCACCGTGCAGCCCGCGGCCAGGGCGGGGGCGAGCTTCCAGGTCTCCAGCATGAACGGGGTGTTCCACGGGGTGATCAGGCCCGCTACCCCGGCCGGCTTGCGGATGACGTAGCCGAACTGTTCGCTGGTCCGGAAGGCGTCTTCGTGCAGGGTCACGGTCAGGTCGGCGAAGAACCGGAAGTTCTCCGCGGCGCGCGCCGCCTGGCCGCGGGCCTGGGTGATGGGCAGCCCGGTGTCGAACGTCTCGAGTTCGGCGATCCGCTGGGCGCGGGCCTCGATGCCGTCCGCGATCTTGGTCAGGATGCGAGCCCGTTCACGGGAGGGGAGGTAAGGCCAGGGGCCTTCGGTGAAGGCGCGGGCGGCCGCGGTGACGGCGTGGTCTATGTCCTCGGGGGCGCCGGCCGCGACCGTGGCGTACGGCCGGTTGGTCACCGGGTCCGCGACCTCGAACGTCGCGCCGTCCGCGCTCGGGGTGTGCGCGCCGCCGATGAAGTGCTCCAGCTTGGCCGGGACGTTGCGCGGGGTCACTTACACACCACCAGCACCGGGATTGGGGTCCGGCTCGCCGACCCGATGGTCCATTGGGGCGGTAATAACCGACCCGATGTTCCATCGGGTCGGTTCGCGCTGGGGCTGTTGGGCGAGCCAGGCTTCGTACTCGGGGCGGCGGGCTTCGGGGAGGGGGAACAGACCGTCGATGCTCTCGCCGGCGGCAACCCGCTCGGCGATGAACTCTTCCTGGCGTTCTTGCTCGCGGGCTTCGGCCAGAACCTCGGCGGCGATGGCGGGGGGCAGCACGACCACGCCGTCGGCGTCGCCGACCAGAAGGTCGCCCGGCTGGATCGTCACCCCGGCGCAGGCCACGGTGACGCCGGTCTCCCACGGAACGTGGCGGCGGCCGAGGACGGCCGGGTGGACGGCGGCGTGGTAGACCGGGATGTCCAGCGCGGCCAGGGCTTTGGAATCGCGGATCGCGCCGTCGGTGACGAGGCCGACCGCGCCGCGCACCTGGGCGCGCAGGGCCAAGATGTCGCCGATCGTGCCCGCGGTGGACTCACCGCGGGCCTCGATGACCAGGACCTCGCCGGGCCGGAGGGCCTCGATCGCGCGCTTCTGGGCGTTCATCCCCCCGCCGTACGCCGCGGACAGGTCTTCGCGGAGCGGCAGGTAGCGGACCGTGCGGGCGTACCCGGCCATCTTGGTTTCCGGGCGGGTGGAGCGCAGGCCGTCCAGGGTGAGGGTGTTCAGGCCGCGCTTGCGCAGCACGGCGGACAGCGTGGCGGTGGAGACCTCGCGGAGCTGGGCCAGTACCTCTTGGTCGCGTACGGGGGGCTGGTGCGTAGCGCCGTATGCGGCTTTACGCTCGGCGTCGTCGGCGCGGGGCATGGCGCCGGGCGGTTCTAGGCGGTAATCCGCCTCGACGATCGGGCTGCGCAGCCGGCCGGACGACAGGTCCCCCGCGCTGACCTCGACCTCCACCACGTCGCCCGGGGTCACCACGGTCGAGCCGGTGGGTGTGCCGGTGAGGATCACGTCGCCGGGCTCCAGCGTGAGCAACCGGGACAGGTCGGCCACGATGTCGCCGAAGCCGAACAGCAGGTCCTGCGCGGGCCAGGCGTCCTGGGCCAGCTTCCCGTTGACCCAGGTGCGCAGGCGCAGCTTGGTCAGGTCGACGCCCCGCGCATCGATCAGCCCCGGACCGAGGGGGGTGAAGCCGTCGATCCCCTTGGAGCGAACGTTGGAGCCGCGGTCGGCATAGCGCAGGTCGTAGACGCCGAAGTCGTTCGCGGCGGTGAGGTGGGCCACGTGGTCCCACCCGTCGGCCGGGCGGACCCGGCGGGCGCGGCGGCCGATGACCAGTGCCACCTCGCCTTCGAAGGCGAGCAGTTCGCAGCCGGGCGGACGGGCGACCGGATCGCCGCTGGCGGCCAGCGAGGAGGCGGGCTTGAGGAAGTACGACGGCCAGGCCGGAATCGTGCCGCGCTCGGCCGCGCGGCTCCGGTAGCTGGAGTGCACCGCGACGACCTTGCCGGGGACCCGTTCCAGGGCTGCCATCGTGCGCAGAATCATATCTGGAGGGCCCGGATGTGGGCTCGGTCGCCGTCGGGATCGAGGATGGCGAGGATCTCCACCGGGCCGCCGTGGGCGCCGATGGCGTGCGGGATCATGCACGAGAACTCCGCGGCCTCACCCGCCTCGACCAGGATGATGCGGTCGCCGAGCTGGAGCCGCGCGGTTCCGGACAGGACCGTGAACCAGTCCCGTCCGGGATGGACCCGCAGGTCGTCCTCGTCGAGCGGGGACGTCGGCTCGGTGATGCGCAGCTTGGCCACTGACACGCCGTGCGGGGCTCGGTCCGGGGAGGTCAGCAGCCAGGTGGTGGCGCCGCGCACGACATCGCGCCGCGGCCTGATCACGACGTCATCGTCGCCGGGCGACTCCACCAGCTGGTCGAGCGTGGTCCCCAGGGCGCGGGCGATCACGGCCAGCTGATCGAGCGCGATGCGCCGGTGACCGGTCTCGATCCGGCTCAGGTTCGACGGGCTCACGTGGCAGCGGCGGGCCAGGTCGTCGAGCGACCAGCCCCGGGCCACCCGCAGGCCCCTGATCCGCTGGCGGACCAGGCTGTCCACGTTCGCTTCTTGCTCCATTGGCAAGATGCTATGCCATTACGGCAGGGATCGCGTAGCGTCGCAGGCATGGACGATCATTCACACCATCACCACACCGACTCCGCTGGCGACTCCTCTGGCGACTCCTCTGGCGACGACTGGGCGGCCATGGCCGATCTGCTGGATCTGGACGGCGAGGTCCTGCACGCATATCTGTCCGAGGCCATCGCTTGGGTGCACCGGGTGGCGGCCGGGCGGCCGGTGCGGCGGATCCTCGACGTCGGGTCCGGGACGGGGAACGGCGCCCTCGCGCTGGCCGGGCAGTTCCCCGGGGCCGAGGTGATCGCGGTGGACGAGTCCGGTGACCTGCTCGCCCGGCTCCGGGCCAAGGCGCGCGACCGCGGACTGGACGGCCGGGTGCAGACCGTCGAGGCCGATCTGGACCAGGCCTGGCCGGCCGTCGGCCCGGTGGACGTGACCTGGACGTCGATGGCCCTGCACCACCTGGGCGACCCGGACCGGGCGCTACGGGAGATCTTCGCCGCTACGCGTCCCGGCGGGCTGCTGGCGGTGGCCGAGAGCACCGCCCCGATGCGCTTCCTGCCCGACGACATCGGTCTGGGCCGGCCCGGGCTCGAGGCACGCGCCCAGGCCGCGGTGGCCGAGCACCACTCCGGAACGATGCCCTACCTGGGTGCGGACTGGGGTCCGCTCGTGGCGCGGGCCGGGTTCACGGGCGTGGCCGAGCGGGCGTTCGGCATCGAGCTGGGTCCCCCGCTGCCCGGGTCCGCGGGCCGTTACGCCCAGGGCTACCTGCGGCGTGTCCGGGGCCATGTGGACGGCGCGCTGACCGCCGACGACCTGGCCACCCTCGACGTACTGATCGGCGACGACGGGCCCGGCAGCGTCCTGCGGCGCCAGGACCTGGCCATCCGCAACACGCGGACCCTCTGGACGGCCACCCGGTCATGACTGGTCAGGGCCGTGTCCGGGGCCGCCCGGCTCGCCTGGGCCGCGAGGGGGCACGCTATCCTCGGCGCTATGCGACTGGCCACCATCCGGACTGAGTACGGGACGACCGCGGCGCAGCTGGACGGGGACGTCCTTGTCCCGCTGGACGCCGCTGACGTGGGCGAAGTGCTCGCTGCGGGCGGGCTCGGGCGGCCGCGGGAGGGTGCGGCACCGGTGCCAGCCGCCGAGGCGGACTTCGCGCCGGTCGTGCCGCGGCCGGGCAAGATCATCTGCGTGGGGCTGAACTACCGGGCGCACATCCTGGAGACCGGGCGGGACCTGCCGCAGTACCCGACGCTGTTCGCCAAGTTCGCCGACACCTTGACCGGCGCGCGGGACGACCTGGTGCTGCCGTCGGTGAGCGAGAAGGTCGACTGGGAGGTCGAGCTCGGCGTGATCATCGGCCGGCCGGTGTACCGGGCCACGACGGCCGAAGCCGAGGCCGCGATCGCCGGGTACACGGTGGTCAACGACGTGTCGATGCGGGACTGGCAGTCCCGCACCCTGCAGTGGCTGCAGGGCAAGATGTTCGAGCGGACCACGCCGGCCGGGCCCTACCTGGTCACCGCGGACGAGACCGGGAGCGCGCCTGACCTCGAGGTCAGGTGCGAGGTCGACGGGGTGGTCATGCAGCAGTCGCGGACCTCGGACCTGCTGTTCGGCGCGGCGGAGATCGTCGCCTACGCGAGCCAGGCCGTCACCTTGCGACCCGGCGACCTGATTGCGACCGGCACGCCCGGCGGGGTGGGTAACGCTCGCAAGCCTCCGATCTACCTGCAGCCCGGCAACGTGCTGCGGACCTGGATCGAGGGCCTGGGCGAGTGCGTGAACCAGTGCGTCGCAGAGAAGACCGGCTGAGGCACGGGATACTCGCACGGCGCGGGGGCACGCGCCGAGGTCCGTTCGGCCGAAAATTATTCTCCGGTCTGACCGGTGGCGAGTTCGACGACGACGTCCAGCTGGCCCAGGTGCCGGGCGTACTCCTGAACCAAGTGGAGCAGGACCCGTTCCAGGGTCGCCGGGTCGGCGCCGCCCCAGCGGTCGCCGGGCTTGCCCCTGTCGTCCAGGTCGTGGGACTCGACGATGGCGCGGGTCCGCCCGGCCTGGTCGTGCAGGTCGGCCAGCACGGTATCGCGGGTCTCCTCGGGTCCGACGTGCCAGCGGCCGTCTTTGTTATCGGCCCACGGGTCGGCGAAGGCATGGCCCTCGAAGCCCCACTCGAGCCAGCGCAGCTCGACGTAGCGCAGGTGCTTGGCCAGCTCCAGCGGCGTCCAGCCGGACGCCAGCCTGCTGCGGGCCAGCTCGGCGGCGGGCAGCGACTCCAGCTTGGCAGCCAGCCGGGACCGGAAGTAGTCCAGGTAGCGGAGGAGGACCTCGGCGCGCGAGCCGACTGGGGCGGTCGGCTCGGGGAAGGGCACGGAAATGCTGACCACTCCTAGGGTGGGCCTGCGGGAAAAATAGAGCTTGGGTCAGGCCATTATCCCGTGATGGGCACCTCGTGCCATAGGCCGCCGTTCAGGTTGAGGTTGTTGCCGTTGGCCTGGCCGGGTGAGCTGTCGCCGACGTAGGTGTACAGCGGGTGCCCGTCGTAGGTGGCCTGCGTCGTGCCGTCGGTCCGGGTGATGGTGCCGAGCGTGCCGGTGACGCCGGGCCCGGCCGACGGGGCTCCGGTCACCGGGGGCCAGTACGCGGCGCAGCTGCCGTAGCAGGCCGATTTGGTCGGGGTGTCCGGGGCGAACCAGTACAGCGTGAGCCCCTTGGCGTCGGTGAGCAGGTTGACCCCGCTGACGGTCTTGGCCTTCAGCACATCCGGGCCGGTCGCCACCGGCTGCGTCTTGGGCGTGGCCACGGCCGCGAACAGCAGCGCGAGCGCGACGACCGAGGCGACCGCGACCGCGGGCAGCAGGCCGCGCCCGAGGTCCACGACGGACGGCAGGCCGGGCGCGGCGGCGATGGCCAGCGTGGCGAAGGCGGCGACGTCGATGATGCCGGCCCAGATCCCGGCCGCGGTGCGCACCTCGGTGAAACCGAACAGGCCCACCCACAGCGACAGCAGGTAGCCGCCCAGCACGCTCACGGCGAACAGGGCGCCGGCCGCCTCGGCCACCCAGTTGCGGGTGATCAGGATCGCGGCGGCCAGCACGAACGCGGCGATCACCTGCAGCAGGAACAGCGGGCCGATGGTCGGTATGGTCCGGTAACCGGTCAGGTACAGGTCCAGGTGAATGGCACCCGAGGCGACCAGCAGTGCTGCCCCGGCGATCCCGAGCCAGGACCGCCGGGGCAGTGACGTCCCCTTCATGCTCCCCATATCTGTCATCACGTGCTCCCGGGACCGTAGGTTCAACTGCCTTTATAACGGAACGGCCCGGGTACTGGTCGTAGCGGGTCCACAACTTCACGAGCGGGTGAGGGCGCGGACGGACGCGGGGACCGGAATGCCCGCGCGCAGGTCGGGAGCGGGCTGCGGGTCGCCGTACTGGACACGGAAGGGGATGGCGCCGGCCCAGGTGCTGCCCGCCACATCGTCGGCGGGGTCGGTAGGCCAGGCGCCCGAGATCTTCAGCGACCAGTCCTGGATCGGCATGGCCAGCACCAAGGTGGCGGCTAGTTCGCGGCGGCTCGTGACGCGGATCTCGGCGCGCCGGCCGGGCAGGAAGTGCTCGATGATCACGTCGAGCGCCTGCGACACGTCAGGATCCGACAGCCGGGTGAACGTGCCGAACAGCACCGCGCTGCGGTAGCGGAACGAGCTCTCGAAGCTGGACCGGGCGACGACGATGCCGTTCAGGTCGGTGACGGTCACGCAGACCTGACGGCCCTCGGCGACCCGGCGCATCCAGCCCGATCCGGTCGAGCCGTGGATCAGGAGGCGGTCGCCGTCACGCGCGATCCCGGTGGGGATGACCACGGCGCTGCCGGTGTCGTCGACCATGCCGATGTGCGCCAGGACCGTGTCGTCGAGGAGGCGGTCCAGTTCGGCCCGGTCGGTAACCGCGTACTCCTGCAACCGGGTCAGTGTGGTGTTGGTCATGCTAGCGACGCTACCGGCCTAAGCGGATCGTTCCGAGAGCCAGAATCGACTGTTTTTCAGAGCCAGTATGGTGCCGCTATGAGCCGACGCGCCCGCCAGGTCGAGGTACCAATATGACCCGTCACGCCCGCCACGTCGAGGTACCAATATGACGCGTCACGCCCGCCCGGTCGAACTGCCGCTTTCGCTGGTGCCTTCGGGTGCGCCGCTGCGTCACCGCGTCGCGGATGCGCTGATCGAGTTGCTGCGCACCGGCCATCTGCGCCCGGGAGATACGCTGCCGGCCACGCGGGCGCTCGCGGCCGAGCTGTCCATCTCGCGGACCGCGGTGCTGGCGGCGTACGACGAACTGGCCGCGGCGGGGTTCGTGCACGCCATCGGCGGCTCGTCCACCGTCGTGTCGCCCGGGGCCGACCTGGCCGCCCGGGCGGGGGTGTCCTCGCACGTCTGCATTCCGCGGGCGGCGGCGGACGCACGGCCCGCCGCGCCTGCCGGGCCGCGGTGGAACCTGCTGCCCGGGTACCCCGATGCCGGCCTGATCGCGGTTGAGCACTGGCGGGCCGCGTGGCGGGCGGCGGCTCAGGACCCGGTCCCCAGCGGCCTTCCCTTCGACCAGCCGCATCGGCCGCTCCAGCAGGCCCTCGCCACGCATCTGCGCCGGACCAGGGGCGTGGCCGCGGATCCGGCGGACATCATCTTGGTGCCCGGCGTATCCGCCGGGCTTCGCGCCCTGGCCGCCGCCGCGGCCCTGGCCGGCCGGACGGTGGCCTTCGAGCAGCCCGGGTATTCCGAAGGACGGCATGCGCTGCAGGCCGCGGGCGCCGTCATCCGCCCGGTCCCAGTCGACGAG
>Ga0210383_10001599_pt1 | contig 20661 bp, 9 predicted proteins | sample IncBWC14OmetaG_FD_160072 | JGI IMG/M metagenome (GOLD analysis project Ga0210383, IMG submission 160072) | Forest soil microbial communities from Barre Woods Harvard Forest LTER site, Petersham, Massachusetts, United States - Inc-BW-C-14-O ... | reverse complement strand
CCCGCAGTCTTGATCGTGTTATTGGTTTGAGCGATGTCGAATCCTGCGACTGGCGATTTAGAGAGCAGGAAGTCCGCCGGAAGCCCAGTCTTGCCGAAGCCCGGATCGACGGTTACGGTTCCTTCCTGGTCTTCGCCCACGGCCAACGGCTGTCCGTCGACCATCGGGTGTCCGCCCTGCCATGTCTGGAAATCGAAGAACGTCCAGGCAGTCTTCGGATTCTGCGGTTGGCTGCACGAACTCGCCTGATCCGGCGGAGGCGTACTGGTTAAGACGTGGAACGCCTTCGCGTAGGTGGCAAACTGGCCGTCGGTCCTCCAATAGAGGTTCCGCGTAAAATTCTGGTATTCGTTGAAGGTCATTCCGCACGAGTCAGCGCAACCTTGAATCGCGTAGAATCCCGCTGTGTCGCTCTGATCGAAGTACATGATGTTGCTGGTCAGGTTGACGCGGGTTGATCCGCCGCAGTTCTGCGGCCAGGCTATGCTCTCCCCGAACATGGCCTTGCGACCATAGGCGAAGATGTTGTTCTTAAACGTATTCGCGGGCTGCCCGGTGGCGGGAGCCTGACTCATGAAGGCGCTATCAGCAGAAACCCGATAGACGACATTGTTTTCGATATCCACGCCTGCGGTCTGGCCATCAAGATAAATGCCATGCCCACCATACCCGGTTCCGAGGATTCCTCGATCGATGATCGAATTGTCGGTCACATCGTGGACCAGGTTGTTGAGAATTTTGTCGCCACTTCCACTCCTCTGAGACGATCCGACGTAGTAATACAGCGTCCCGCCGTCAGAGGTAATGCCTTGCATGATGTTCCAGATGTGGTTGTACTGGGTGATGACATCGCTGCCGTTTTCGCCGCCGCATCCGTACTCGCAGATGGAGATGCCGGCGTGGTATCCGTCATTGATGTCGTTGTGCTCATACGTGATGTTGTTGCCGTTGCCTTGAGCCAGGCCTTCACCATCGGGGAAAATGCGGCCATAACCCTGGACGATGTTATTTTGCACTTTGACCGATTGCACGACACTGGTTGCGACATCGTTTCCCTGCGGCGAATGGCCAATATGAATGCCGCTGTCGCCGAGGTCATAGAAAGCCGAATTTTGGATCACATCGTTTGCCGCTGGTGGTCCGGTGTGTCCATTGACCGAAGCGATCTGGATGCCGGAAGCCGATGTATGCCTCACGCTGATGCCGTCGAAGGTGACATGCTGACAACTCTCGCAGTCGACCGCTGCGGGCAAGGTGCTTTCCCCATTCTCGTCGTCGCTGAAACCGGCGGCGGGCGGGACAAAATTGTCCATCTCGAAGATGATGCCCTGAAAAGTTACGTAGCTGAGTTCAATCGCGGATAAGATGCTGCCCCCGGTTGCACTCACAGGCTGAAGCTGCGGAATGATCACGTTGTCCTGATTGGGATTCTCTCCGTTCTTGGCAACATAGGACAGCGTCCACGGCACACTGGAGCGATCCAGAAACCAGAGTCCAGTCTGTCCAGCCTGCTGTTCCTGCTGGAAAGCTTCTACCGCGTTCTCGACGACGTAGCGATGGCCAGCGGAAGGACCGAAACAATTGTAGTCGGTGGGATTGCCCTTGGCCGGGCCGGTGAAGTAAACGATGTGGTTAGTGGTGTCTACACAATTGACGCGCATCACGTCAACGGTCCAGGAATCAAAGAGAGTCACTTCAACATCACCGGCGGGATACGGATTCGAATTATCCGCCCGACAAGGGTTAGCGGGATCCCCGGTGTAGACTCCGTTCAAATTGCTCCACCTTGTAACCGGATCGCTGGGATTGTACTGGAAACGATCCAAACACTTGGACTCGCCTTCGAAGGTCACGCTGGGGCAGCCGGTATTGCCCGGAGGAACCGTGGCGGCGATTCTCAGGAACGTGCCGAGATTACAGTTGCTCAGCTCCACAATCTGTCCGGTAGCGGTCGAGTAGCAGGAACCGCTGTTCATGTAATACCCAACGCCACTGGCGGACTGCAGGCGCGAGCGGAATCGGCGCTGGCGACCCTTTACCATGTAGAACAGAGATTCAAAGGCCTGAGTGTTGTCGGGCAACTGCACCTGCCACAGATTGCCGGAAGGATTGGTCCAGGTCAAACCCAGTCCGTAGCGGTCGACCTGCTTCGTTCCTTTTCTGATCGCTTCGGCGCCACTTACGATTGGCACCTCTCCGGGATAGTTTTCCCAGGTAACCGGCGTCTGCGAAGTTCCCGAGTCATCGATGGTGAAATTCAAAGTCCCCGGGTTGGTCGGGCTCAACAGCAGATAGTAAGCTCCGCCCCGCAGCATAACGACAATGGGCCGGTGGGGATTGGTCTGGAGAAGCTTCTGCACTGCCATCTGCGCCATCGCGATCGAGGCGAAAGGCCCGTCCGTTTTCTTGGAATTGGGCGCGGACAGAGTGCCGCTCCAGGCGTCGTTGCCTTCGAGGGACACAAAAAAATCCGCAGCCGGCTTGCCAGACGGCTTCAGCATTCCATAGGAACCAGTGGCACTCGTCGTATTACTGATCTGCGCGATAGCTTGGATCGAGAAAAGGCTGACTACAAGAAGGGCAACGAACTGAATGACAGCGGTAAGCACCTTTCGCTTCGACGCAAGCAACAAAAAGGGGAACATTGCGTATCCTTTGCGAACTGGTATGGACTCGCACTCACCAAGTCCTAGAACGGAATCTAAGCTTGTTGTAATCGGAGATACAGATAACCGTCGGACATGGCCGAATCACAGGACAGGCCCGCGTTTGCACTAGCACTTACGGTTCAGAAAACTGGGGGAATTCGTGGTCGCCCATACTTCGCTTTCAGCAAAGATTCGCATCAAGGCAATGGGAACGGATCTGGATCAGAAAAGGGGAAACACTTTCTGTAGGGCGTGGCTTGCTGCGTCTCAGGCGTCGAGGCGTCCGCTGTGCTGTTTCAGTTTGCCTGAGCCGTCTCGGGGGCGAGAACCCGTGCCCGCCCAGAAGTTTCCGTCTTGACACCCGTCCTACGCCGGGGGCAACATTATCTCGTCGAACTGCGTGCTTCCCCAGTTCGTTGGTTTTCGAGGGTGCTCCCATGGAAAAGCTTGTCCAGACGCTGCTGCATCCGCGCCTCCCTCGCCTTCGGATTCAAAGAATAAGGAATAACCAGACATTCAAGGAGAACACCATGTCTGCTCAAAACCCCGCGTCCCGCGCGCTCACGTTTCTCGCTTTGCTGGTAGTTGGACTTGGTCTGATTCCAGTGCCATCTGCCGCTCAGTACGCAGTCACCAATCTGGTATCGAGCCAAGCCGGAAAGGCAAAACATCAGGACGCCCAACTGCTCAACGCCTGGGGAATTGCCTATGCGCCTTCAGGTCCTTTCTGCGTCGCCGACGCGGGCGCTGGCCTGGCGACTTTCTACGACGCTCAAGGTGTGAAACAGCCGCAGGTGATTACGGTCCCGTCTATTTCCAAGCACCACGGAACTCCGACCGGGGTGGTTTACAACAGCACAACCGACTTTCAGGTTTCCCAGGGAGGACACTCCGGTCCTGCGAGCTTTATTTTTGACACCATAGACGGCACGATCAGCGGTTGGAACTCGAGCGTGAACTCCAACAACGCAATCGTCGTCATCAATAATTCCAGCCAAGGCGCATCCTACACCGGTCTCGCGATCGGGGTGAGCCAGGGCGCCAACTTTATTTATGCGGCCGATCACAATAACAATAAGGTAGATGTCTACGACGGCGCCTTCAACCTGGTGAAGTCTTTTACCGATCCCAACCTTCCCGCCGGCTCCGCTCCTTTTAACGTTCAGACCATCAACGGACAGTTGTTCGTGGCGTTCACCAATCCCAAGGTTGGCGGCGCTATCGATATTTTTGATATGGCGGGAAACCTGATCAAGACTCTTGCACAGGGCAGCGAACTCAAGGGACCATGGGGATTGGCACGCGCACCTCGCAACTTTGGGACGGAGAGCAAAACTTTGCTCGTGGGAAACTTGAATGATGGCCGCATCAATGCTTTCAACGCTACGACCGGTCAGCTCATCGGGCCGCTCACCAACCCGCAGGGAAAGGTCATCTCCAACATCGGTCTTTGGGCGATTGTCTTCGGCGGAGGAGGGTCGCAGAACGGCAAGACCAACCAGCTTTTTTTCGCCGCTGGCCCGAACAATGAAAAGGCCGGACTGTTCGCCGTGATCAACTACAAGAAATAAATAGGGGGACGCCGCGCGAAACCAGCGTCGCGGTGTGGAAAGCTGACTTAAATCGCTGTCGCGCCGACCGACTCCTTGAGCCGCCAGATCGCAAGCGCGGGCGGCCCAACGCCAGCAGTCCGAGGCTCGGGTCTTGCAGCCGGGAGCCGAAGATCAAAGTCCGTCGTACGCCGGATTCGCGTACTTCGCCTCAGGGACCGAACACGTACGCTTCACCTTGGGCAGCATTGCCCTTGATCGTTGCAGTAGCGGCTCCGACGATTAGTGTGCTATTTCCGTTGGCCACCGAGGCTCCGAACGACGCACCCGCTGTTCCGTCGGACGCGCTCAACTTGGCAGCAAATGCATTTGTGGACTTCCAGTACCCTTTCGGCTGAAGGTACAGATATGCCGCGCCTTGTCCGACATTGCCGTTGACGGCGGCATATGCCGCGCCGACGAAAAGACCGGTGCCGTTGACGGAAACCGAATAGCCAAACTCGTCCCCCGCCTGCCCGTCCGAGGTGGTGATTTCGCCGTTCTGCGGTTCGTGAGGCCTCCATCCGTTCGGCGGCTCTTGGAAAACGTAGGCAGCGCCTTGCGCCGCGTTGCCACTCACCCTCTTGAATCTTGCACCGGCGGCCGCGACGGCGCCACTGATCGAGGTGGAGTAGCCAAACTCGTCCCCCGTGATGCCGTTCGAGGCTAGCAGTCTGGAGGTTTGTGTGGCGTTAGTCCAGCCCTTCGCTGGTTGCACGAATAGATACGCCGCTCCCTGGCTTAGCCCGCTGGGCCAGCCGGGGGCTCCGGCAATCACTGTGTTCCCACTGATGCTTATTGAGAACCCGAGAGCATCGTCAATTCCACCGTCGGATGCGGTCAACTTGGCGTTTTGCGTCTTGTTTACCCAGCCGTTCCCAGGCTTGACGAACACGTACGCCGCTCCCTGAAAACCAAAAATAACATTCGCTCTCGGTTCTCCCACCACCACCGTGTTGCCGCTGATCGCCACGGCATAGCCGAAATAGTCGAAAGCGGCAGCGTCCGATGCGGTCAGTTTAGCGGTCTGAGTCATGTTCTCCCAACCACTGGACGGCTCGACGAAAACGTACGCCGCGCCGAGCCGGTTGTTGTACGGTGCTCCCACCACAACCGTGTTACCGTCGATCCCCACCGAGATGCCGAAATCATCCTGGCCGTCCCCATCCGAGGCGGTCAACTTCGCAGTTTGCGTCATATTTGCCCAGCCGTCCGCGGCCTCGACAAACACGTACGCTGCTCCCTGAGATCGGTCGCCGTTGATGCTGGCACCCGGGGCTCCAACCACAACCGTACTTCCACTCACGGCGATGCTGTAGCCCAAGTTGTCATAGCTCCGCCCATCCGACGCGGTAAGCTCGGCCAATTGCAACCACGGATCGACTACCACGGGATATCGCGCTCCCGCGTCATCCACTTTGAGCAGCAATCGCCCGGCACGAAGTTCCATCCACGAGGACAACTGCCTGCCGTTTGCGTCGCACGCGACCAGTCCGCGATAGCGCAAGCTTCCCTTCCCACTGCGTCCTCGCAGCGTCAACCCAGCGCGGTCTTCGTCGATCGTGGTAATCGAATCTGCCGGAACGTCCAGAGCCACGGTCAAGGGCTGACCCTCCACCGACCCTGGTCGATCGTTAATCGTGAAGCCCTGTTCCAGTCCGCTGGGACCATTCACGTACCATTCCGTCAGCGATTCGTGCCGATATTCCACCCGATTAAGATCTGCTTTTGGAGTGACACTTTCGATGGCCTTGATCGCGTCGCCGTATCCGAAGCCATACAGTTTCATCCGCCAATGCGCTCCGCCGCCGCGCACCTCTACTCCGTCGGCGGTGAAATCTGCGGCCAGCATGTGCTCCGAACTTTCCGCATGAAGGCCTGCGGCCTGAACTTGCACCCGATAATCGCCAATGTCGCGCCCCAGCGCCGCCGAGATGCTCGACTGCGCAGTTGGCGGCAGACTCGATAAACCTGCGCCGAGCCGGTCCGACGCCCCAGCGCTCAATGACAGATGTAAGAAGAACGCGAAAACAAAGATTGCGCGTGCAGTTCGCATAAGAAAAACTCCTCAACCGGGTTTTATGAAATTCCTGTTTTACGAGATTTCTGGAGCCCGGCTCCGTCGTCCGACCGCAGACCAGCCTAATGCAACGGTCTGAGGACCACAATATGCCACTAGGCCCACCCTAAAGACCGAGAAAAAGATTTTTGCATCTCGAAACTTCCTGCGGAAATTAGCAGGAAACGGGTGTAGAATGGTGGCCTCGTGTTGTTCACCCCGGTGGGCTGCTGTTCCAGCAAAATTACTCGTTGAGTTCAGGAGATGAGCCAGATGAAACCCCAGAAATTCTCACGCACCTTCTCTGGGTCCCTCACCGTGTTTGCTGTCATGATCGTGTTCGCGAGCGCTTCCTTCGCCGTCACCCCCAAGGAGACCGTGCTCCACCATTTCAAAGGCGGCAGCGACGGGGCTTATCCCGAGGCGAGTCTGATTGAGGACTCGGCGCACAATCTCTATGGCACCACCGCGAGCGGTGGAACGTCACACCTCGGTACTGTGTTCGAAGTCTCGCCGCCTGGTACTGCCTGGACCGAGACTGTGCTCTACAGCTTCGCCGGCGGCAATGATGGCGCTTATCCCTATAGCGACCTGATCTTTGACAAGGCTGGCAATCTTTACGGCACCACGCTTTTAGGCGGAGGTCCGTCTTGTTACGGCGACCTCGGATGTGGGACCGTCTTCCAACTCGCGCCTCCAGCTACGCAAGGCGCACCTTGGACGGAGACCGTGCTTTATAGGTTTACCGGCGGGAGCGACGGCGGGGGTCCCTTCGCCGGCCTGATCATGGACAGCAAGGGCAATCTTTACGGCACCACTTTTGAAGGCGGCGCTTTCGTGTGCAGGAAAACCAGATGCGGCACTGTTTTTGAACTCAGTCCGCCAATCACCCAAGGCGGTCCCTGGACCGAAGGTGTTCTTTATTCCTTCGGCAAGGGCAGCGACGGCACCCATCCCGTGGGCAACCTTGCGTTTGGCTTGCGGGGCGCTATTTTCGGGACGACCTCAACCGGCAGAAGCAAAGCGAAGTACGGCACAGTCTTCAAACTAAGGCCTCCGGCCACCCAGGGCGGCCCCTGGACCGAGGAGGTACTCTACCGTTTCACGGATCTTAGCGACGGAGGCTTTCCGAGTGCCGGTTTGGTCACCGATAAAAGCGGAAATCTTTACGGCACGACCAGTGCAGGCGGACCCTCTGGGGATGGAGTCGTCTTCGAGATTTCGTTCGGCACGTGGGCGGAAACAGTGCTCTACAGTTTCACTTTCGGCAGCGATGGCGGGTACCCATTGGCACGTCTGCTGATCGATAAAACCGGCAACCTCTATGGCACGACCACCTTCGGTGGGATCAATTACAATGGCTCGGCCTTCGAACTCTCCCCGCCCACCGTGCAAGGCGGCCCCTGGACCGAAACCACACTCTACGACTTCGCGGGCGGACACGATGGAAGTAATCCCAACGGCGGCCTGACTTTCGGCGAGGGAGGACAACTCTACGGCACAACCCTGCATGGCGACACTCTGGATGAAGGCACGGTGTTCAGGATTATCCACTGACCGTCTTTGACGTCCATCTCCCAGCGCCTATGGCTCCGACCGCCCCGTCAAGTCCCTTAATTCCGCTGCGGAATTTACCGGAAACGGGTGTAGAATACTCTTCGCTTTGCGCTGCTTCCCGCGCTGGGAGGCTGTTTCGGCGAGATCATTCATTAAGGAGTTTAACCACATGAAACCCCAAGGATCCCCACGCACATCCATCCGAGGACTTGCGACGTTTGCGGTAATTGTAATGTTCGTGAGCTCCGCTTTTGCCATCACCCCTAAGGAGAGCGTGCTCTACCGCTTCAAAGGCGGTACCGACGGAGCTGTTCCCGCTGCCGGCCTGATTGAGGACGCGGCACACAACCTTTACGGCACTACCCTGGATGGTGGGACGTCTGGTCTCGGCACTGTTTTCGAGGTTTCGCCGCCGGGGACCGTTTGGACCGAGACCGTGCTTTACAGTTTCGCCGGCGGCAGCGACGGCGCCAACCCCTTAAACGGCAACTTGGTCGCAGACAAAGCTGGCAACCTCTATGGCACTACCTATGCCGGCGGGGGAAGTACAAATTGCAAGGGCACTACCCCCGGGTGCGGCACCGTTTTTCAACTCGCGCCCCCAGCCACCCAAGGAGCCCCTTGGACCGAGACTGTGCTCTACAGCTTCACGGGCTTGAGCGACGGGGCCAATCCCGACGCGGGCCTGATCATGGACAGCAAGGGCAACCTCTATGGCACCACGGTTTACGGCGGTGGCGTGACCTGCGGGACAACCACTTGCGGCACGATCTTCGAACTCACCCCGCCGTCGACTCAGGGCGGTCCCTGGACCGAAACCGTGCTCCATGCTTTCGGCAAGGGCAGCGACGGCGCCAACCCCACCGCCGGCTTAACGTTTGGCTTGCGGGGGGCGATTTTCGGGACGACCTCAAGCGGCAACAACAAGGCGAAGAACGGCATAGTCTTCAAGCTGAAGCCTCCAACCACGCAAGGTGGCACCTGGACCGAAGGGGTACTCTACCGTTTCACGGGTGGCACTGACGGAGGACTCCCGAATGCCGCTCTGGTGGTCGATAAAACCGGCAATCTTTACAGCACAACCTTTAAAGGCGGGCAGTCTTACGGCGTGATTTACGAGATCGCGTTCGGTACCTGGACGCAAAGCGTGCTCTACACCTTTACTGGCGGCAGCGATGGTGCAAATCCGGCTGCGGGTTTGCTGAAAGACAAGGCGGGCAACCTCTACGGGACGACTGCGTTTGGCGGCCAGAAGAACTATGGCTCGGTCTTCGAGCTTTCGCCGCCCATCGCGCAGGGCGATCCCTGGACCGAGACCACACTTTACGACTTTCAGGGTGGCCACGACGGCAAAGCGCCAAACGCCGCCCTGATCTTCGGCAAGGGAGGACAACTCTACGGCACAACCTTGTACGGCGGCGCTCCCAATGACGGCACGGTGTTCAGGATCACCCACTAAATGGGTGATTTCGGGGGGCCTGCCCGTGTGGCACGGCCCCCCCGCGCGTCGCACTTGAAAGCACCCACCGCCGGAGAAGTCGAACACCCGAGCACCGAGTTCGAGAGCCGAGTCTTTCAGCAAACCCTCTAGGGTCATAGGGTGTAGTTGCAGTCAGGGGGTGACATTGTCTTGGAGGATTTACACAAAAACAATGAAACACTTTCCCCCGCTGGAGTATAGTGTTAACGCGCGATGCTAGCCTGGGCGACGAAGTTGGGCTCGTCATCTCGAGTTTGTTGTCTCGCCCTCGGATCCCACGCTCGGTTTAGCATAGAGCAGCTGATCGTTTCCCCGTCAAACAATCGCGCCAGAAACGGAAAGCAAGGAAATACCATGAGCGCAAAAACCTATATGCTGGCGACTCTGTTGCTCGCGGCTCTTCCCTCGACCGGCCAGACCTGCCAGTCGGGAGACTGCCAGACCGGCACGATCGCTGGACCTTTCACGGCGGCGCAGGTGGCTGAGAACAGCACTGTCGATCCCTTTGCCGTGTGTACCTCGTCCGGTTGTACGACGGATATCTTTAAGAACAATCAGATCGAAGGCATCGATGCGCAACAGAACATAGGCACGGGCTATCAGTTCTTCGATCAAATCTACGATACAGACGCGAACATTGCCGTCGGCCCGACCGTGAGTGGTCAGAATGCGCAAGTTCTCGAATGGGTGAATAACCAATACGTGCAGGCCTTTGACAAAGTGACCGGTCAACCGATCTTCACCACCAGCGGTGGAACCACGGCCGTGCCGTCCAGCGTTACTGGCCTTTGGGCAAAATATGCTCAATCGGCGTGCACCACACCCACGGGAAACGTCCAGGTTATCTTTGACCGGCTGGACCATGTGTTCATAATCAACCGGCGGGTCACATTTAAGCTTGTGGCCGGCGGGGTCCCTCACTACGCGTGGTGCATCGCCGCAAGTTCGACCAGCGATTTGTCCAACCCCAAGACACAGTGGTATGCGTACGAATACATTTTGGACACCGTGCTCCCCTGTGTGCCCAGTTCCGACAACTGCACCACGGGCGACATCTACTACTTCTTTCCCGACTGGCCGCGCATCGGCACTTGGTCGAACGCATTTTACGTCGCCTTCGATCTACTCGATCCAATCAACGCGTATTTACAGGACGGTGTCGAAGCCTGTCAGTTGGACCGTGCTGACATCGTGCAAGGTAAACCTTCACAGCCGATGACCTGTTACAACTACATGGTGCCAATTGCTCAGGAGCCCAGCCTGCTCCACTCTCTGGATGTGGCCGACATCGACAGCGCAAACAACCCTCCAAGCGGCGAGCCTGCCTACTTCTTGTCGACCGTCAACCCGAGCAATGCGCAACAGGGCGGAAACGGCCAACAGGTGTGTACCAGTCCGACCACGCCGTGCACCTCAAACCAGTTGGCGCTGTTCAATTGGGGGACGAGCGGATTTACCGGTCCGATTTTTATCACCGTCAACCCCTACACCCCCGGATGTTACGACACTTCCGGAACCGGCAGAGAGATCAACACGATTTGCATTCCGGAACCCAGCACCGACCGTGCGGATGTCGGCGCCTACGGTCAACCTTCCTGCTTCTGGTTCAACACCCCCTGCGTGGACTCATTGGGCGATCGAATGGCGAATCGGCTGACCTATAACCACCTGTTATCCAAAGGGCTGAGCGGAGAATATCTGACCGCGTCTCACGTAGTGATGGAGAGCACAACCGATCAGCGAACCGGCATCCGCTTCTATATTCTGAAGACGTCCGCCCAGGGAAAGGTCTCCGTTTTGGTCAACAGCGGCGGCACTTCCGGCCCCGCTGACTTGAAAGACACCACCGAGAAATCTTTCTACTTGCTGCCCAGCGCCGCTTTGGACAAAGCCGGCAACCTGGCTTTCACCTATACCTCATCCGGCAAGCACTGCCCCGGCTGCAAGATCCAATATCACCCAGCCCTTCATTTCGCGGTGTTGCCGTGGGGAGCCTCGAAGTTCAGCGTTAATTCTTTAATCATCCAGGGATCGGGAGACGAGCAAAACAACTGGCACTGGGGGGAATATGCAGCGACCGTCTTGGATTCGACCGACGGGCTGACGTTCTATGGAGTCGGCCAGTATTTCAAAGGCAACCAATCCGGAACAACCAACTGCACCCTGCCCACCGGCGATTGCTACACCTGGAGGACACGAATCTTCCGCCAGAAGGTTGCACCCTGAAGTTGTTCGGGAAACCCCCGTCCCAAATATGACAACCCGAAAAACTTCACCTCATAAATAGGGGGCGGTGAACCTGGGGGCTGGCCCATCCTTTCTGTCCGCGTCTTACTCCCGAGGGTTCCCCACTCTGATCTCCAGTTTTGTGAAGAGATGGGCTGGGGTTGCCATTGGCACTGATCGCTGAACAGCCCCCTCGCACAACAACCGGAAAGGCCATAACCACCTCCAGCCAAGCAGCATTTGTCACGTCAGAGCAACGAGCGAAGATGCGCGGGGGATTCTTGGGCTTGGCAGGGGGACGGGCGAGGACGCCCGTCCTCCACTGTAGACAACACCTAGTGCATGATCTCAAACACCGTGCCGGAGCCGTCGGCTCCGCCAGCCTGCGTGGTTCCGTAAAGATTGCCAGTCGCATCCAGGATCAGGTCGCCGGTGGGATGGTATCCGTCGGTGCCCTGTCCGAATTGATGGACCACGCTGTAGCTCCAGGTGCCGCCAGTGTTCGGCGCCAGCTTGAAGAGTGTGCCACATCCACCGCCGCAGAGACTCTGACTGGCGCCCTGCATGGTTGTGCCGTACAGATTGCCGCCGGCGTCCATGACCAGACCGGCAACGGGATTCGCCGCTGGAAGATCACCGAAACCGTGAAGCAGCTTTTCTCTCCACCCACCTTTTCCATTGGGCTGCAGCTCGAACACAACACCGAATCCGGTACCGCCGCCCTGGTACGCCGTGCCATAGAGATTGCCAGCTGCATCAAACACGACGTCGCCGTAAGGATACTTTCCGTCGTACCCCTTGAAGGCGTGAAGAACACTCTCAGTCCATCCGCTGGAATTGGGAGCCAGCTTGAAGATGGTGCCGTATCCGGAAGCGCCGCCCCCGTAGGTCGAGCCGTAAAGATTACCGGCGGCGTCAAAAATTAAGCCATCGTAGGGCGAAGCTCCGTCGGCCGCGCCGGTGAACGCGTGTAGCACGCTCTCGGTCCAGTTGCCGGAATTGACGGTCAGCTTGAAGACCGTGCCGCAACCTGAGCTGCACGCGCTGTCAACATCGCCGCCGAGCACGGTTGTGCCGTACAGATTCCCAGTGGCGTCGAAGAGCAGTCTGGCATTGGGCTCGCGTCCGTCGCTGCCTCCGGTGAAAGTGTAGAGCACGCTCTCCGTCCAACCGCCCGAAGCAGGCGTGAGTTTGAAGACAGTGCCGCATCCCAGAGAGCAGTTCACATTCCCGCCGTAATTAGTCGTGCCGTAGAGACTGCCGGCCGCATCGAAGATCAGGCCGCCCGACGGCTGAGCTCCGTCCGCGCCCCCAGTGAAATTGTAGAGCACGCTTTCGGTCCAGGTTCCGTTCTGGTTAGAAGTTATCTCGAAGACCGCGCCCTGATTGTAGGCTCCGCCAAGTTCCGTGGTGCCGTAAAGATTGCCGGCTTTGTCGAAAACCAGGCCCGCGTAAGGAAGCTTGGGGTCAGTGCCGCCCGCAAAGTTGTACAGCATATTTTCTGAACCAGATCCGCCGCTGGGAATAACCGCTTCAGTCTGGTTGGAATACTCGCTTTGCGTTCCATCCTGATTAACGGCCGTGGTTACATAAAAATAGGTTTGGCCGCCTTGGACGGTGCTGTCAGTGTAGGTGGTGTTTGGATCCAGAGTTGAATTGATCTGGGTGTAGGGTCCGCCGGCAGTCGGGCCGCGAAACACGTTGTATCCGATGACGCCCTGAGTGGTGCTGGCATCCCAGGACAGATTGACGGTGTGCGCAGCGGCTAGGACGGGAAAGAAAAGAAAGCTCAGAAAAACAAGTTGGCAAGCAAATATCTTCGACTGGGTCGTGAGGGAGATCACGATACCGCCTCTCTTGCCCGTGCTCGCGCACGGCGGGGGATTTGAAGAGCCACCTGAACCGCCGTTGCTGACCAGATGTTCCGCGGTCAAGCAAACGGAAGTGCAGATTCGTCATTATTATGTTTCCTGCCAACCTCCAACAGATCACGGAAGTACACGCACGGATGCCCATTTGCCGCGCCCAGCTTGTCTGGACGGGCATCTTACATCATTGGACGGTTTGGTGGGAAGTCATCGCCTAGCCGTTCATCACGCGAGCCTGCGAACGAATCGACGCCGACCCGCGCGCCCGACGCCACGCCTGTACAGGTCCGAGCGGTGTATCCTAGGAAATATTCCATGCTGGTTAAATGTGAAAAATGCGGTTATGAAAACTTCCCGCAGCACCGCTTCTGCGGGATGTGCGGCGCTGAGCTGCCTTCTCCCGTGGGCCCGTCCCTACCACGACCGAGTCCCCAGCCACCGCTGGCGCCGAAGCCGGTGATTCGGCCTTCGCCCACCGCACCGCCCAGTCGACCTTCACCCGCCGCGTTGGAGCGCGAACCTGTTGACCCGCGGAGCGTCAGTTACCTGCTGGAAGACGAACCGGCTCCCAGTCACCGTGGCAGGTATGTGTTGTTGGTCATGCTGATAGTCGCGATTGTGGCGGGTTGGTACTGGCGACAGGATTTAGGTCCGCTGGCTGCCAGGCTTTCGGGTCGCGTTGGAGGCGGCAGCGCTCAGCCGAATTCCGCGCCAGAGTCAGCTTCGCAGTCGACTGCGGAGCCTCCAGCGGCGCCCGGCGCGAATGCCGGGACTACGGTAGTGAAACCGACCTCATCACAGCCGCAAACTCCGGCACCCTCGGCGCCGGCTGCAACTGCGGCACCTAATGCGCCGGATGCGGCGCAGCCGTCACAACAGGATCAGTCCCAGCCATCCGATCAGGCGCAAACCGGGGACTCGGCGGTGGGCACTCCGAAGCCGGATGACGCGGGCGGGGCTGCGAGTCAGCCTGCGCCAGCACCCAAAGCGCCGACTCGGCCCGCAACTCCGCCAGCTACTGGGATCGATGCAACAGAAGCCGAGGGCGAAAAATATCTCTACGGAAACGGAGTGCCCGAAAACTGCGCTCGCGCGAGGAAGAATTTGCTGGCTGCCGCTCAGCACAACAATGCCAAGGCTCAGAACGTTTTGGGCACAATGTATGCGACAGGTCACTGCGCCACGCGCGACTTGCCGACGGCGTATCGGTGGTTCGGGCGATCGCTGCAAAAGGACCCCGGCAACACGCGCATCGAACAGGATCTGAAAGTTCTGTGGAGCCAGATGACGCCGGAGGAGCAGAAACTGGCGCTACGCGACACGCGGTGAAGTTCAGAAAGAGGCGTGCAGAGTTGTCCGTTTAAAGGGCGAGTCGCGCGTCTGCGAACATCCGCACTCAAGCCGAACGAGCGATAGCGATGGCAGCAGCAGAACGTCACGAAGTGAGCCTGCCCGGACGCGTGGAATCGTTTCAGACTCCAGGGCATAAGGCCGCCTCACGCCTGAAAATAGCCCACCGTAAGGCCTCTCGGTCAGGTCGCATGTAAGCTATTCACGGAGCCTTGGGTTTGAAGCCTAAAGATTTCGTTCTTCTTTCGCTACTTAGTTTGGGAGCGTTGCTGGTTCACGGCTACCATCCCTGGGCCGAGGATGCAGAGATTTATCTTCCTGGGGTTGAGAAAGTCCTGCATCCCGGGCTGTTTCCGTTTAACGCGCAATTCTTCGAATCGCACGCGCATCTGACCTTGTTCCCGAACTTCATTGCTGCTTCCGTGCGCCTGAGTCATCTGCCGCTCGAGGTCGTGCTGTTCTTTTGGCAAATCATTTCTATTTTTCTGTTTCTTCTGGCTTGTTGGCATCTCGTTGGCAAGTGCTTTCCGGATCAAAGAGCTTGTTGGGCTGGAGTGGCCCTGGTCGCGGCGCTTCTGACTTTGCCGGTCTCTGGAACGGGTTTGTATATCCTGGATCAGTACGTCAATCCGCGAAACCTCGTAGCTTGTGCCGGGATTTTTGCCATCGCGAAGGTCGTCGATAGAAAATATTTTCAGGCTGGATTGATTCTGGCATGTGCGGCGGTGATTCATCCGCTAATGCCAGTTTTTACTTTTTCTTATTGCGTTGTACTGCTCTGCATCAGGAAATTCGATCGGCGGTTCGCCGCTCTCGCATGCTTGTTGCCATTCAGCATCGCATTAGGGCCGGCTTCGCAGGCCTATCATCAGGTGGCGCTCTCGCATCCCAATCACTACCTGCTGCAATGGCAGTGGTATGAATGGCTGGGCGTGGCGGCGCCGCTGGCGCTCCTCTGGTGGTTCAGCGGGCTGGCGCGTTCTCGACGGTGGCACAACCTGGAACTGCTTTGCCGGGCGCTGATTATTTATGAGTTGGTCTATTTGCCTGTGGGCGCCGTGCTGTCAATTCCTGCGCTCGAAACTCTGGCACGATTTCAGCCCAACCGCAGCCTGTATCTGCTTTATGTGCTTTTCGTGTTGTTCGCAGGCGGATTGCTTGGGGAATATGTATTGAAGAATCGAGTGTGGCGATGGGCAGCGCTGTTTGTGCCCTTGTGTGCCGGCATGTTTGTGGCTCAGCGTGATTTGTTTCCAGCCAGCGCCCATATTGAATGGCCGGGAGCCTCGCCGAAAAACCAATGGGTTCAGGCATTCGAGTGGATTCGAGTCAATACGCCTGGTGACGCGGTGTTCGCGCTCGATCCTTTTCATATGCATATTGCGGGGGAGGATGAGAACGGCTTTCGGGCCATCGCGCAACGAAGCATGTTGGCGGACGCGATCAAAGATAGCGGGGCCGTGACCATGTTCCCTCCTATGGCGGAAGAGTGGCTGGGGCAGGTGCAGGCGCAGAGAGACTGGAAAACGTTTCAGGTTCAGGATTTTCGGCGCTTGCACGCGGAGTATGGAGTCAACTGGGTCGTCCTGCAACGGCCGGGTGTTGTTGGTCTTGGGTGTCCTTACCTGAATGCCGCTGTGCTGGTTTGCCGCGTGGAGTGACAAGCGAAGAGGGTGAAATTTCTAGGGCGCAGGATCGTTATTCAATCCGCGTGGCTGGCGGCCGGCGAAATCTGTCCCGGCAAATCGCCTTTCTTGCGGCTGGATCGCAGCCGCAGCCGGTCCATGTAGAGGTAGACGACGGGTGTCGTGAACAGGGTTAGCGCCTGGCTGACGATGAGGCCGCCGACGATGGTGAGGCCGAGCGGGCGTCGAAGTTCGGAGCCTGTTCCTGTGCCGAGCGCCAGCGGCAGCCCACCGAGTAATGCCGCCGCAGTGGTCATCATGATCGGACGGAAGCGCAGAACGCAGGCTTCGTGGATGGCTTCGAGCGGCGATTTGCCTTCTTTCCGTTCGGCCTCCAGAGCGAAATCGATCATCATGATGGCGTTTTTCTTGACCAGGCCGATCAGCAGAATAATGCCAATCAATCCGATGACGTTGAGTTCGTTGTGGGTTATTTTCAGCGCCAGCAGAGCGCCTACGCCGGCGGAAGGAATGGTGGAGAGAATGGTTACGGGGTGAATATAACTCTCGTAGAGAATCCCCAAAACGATGTATACCGCTAGCAGCGCGGTCATGATCAAGACGGGTTCGTTGGCCAGAGACTCCTGAAAGGCGGCCGCGGTTCCCTGGTAACTGGCGTGAATGGTTGCGGGAAAACTAATAGACTTTTCCGCTTTGTCAATGGCCGTAGTCGCCTGACCGAGCGAGACGCCGGGGGCGAGATTGAAGGAAATTGTTACAGCAGGCCATTGTCCCTGATGGTTGACGGCCAGGGAAGTATTGGCAGGTCCGAAATGCACGAACGCTGAAAGCGGGACCATATTGCCATTGGAAGAGTGGACGTAGACGCTCTGTAGCGTTTCGGGGCTCTGCTGAAACTGCGGAGCCACTTCCATGACCACGTGATACTGATTCAGCGGTTCGTAGATGGTCGAAACCTGGCGTTGTCCGAAAGCGTCGTAAAGCACGGAATCGATGTCGGCCGCGGCCACGCCGAGACGCGAAGCGGTGTCGCGATCGATGATCACATTGGCTTCCAGACCTTTGTCCTGCTGGTCGGTGTTGACCTGCTGAAGTTGTGGAAGGGCGCGCATTTTCTGGAGCAATTGCGGCGCCCATGTGTTCAGCTCATTCAGATCCTCACCCTGAAGGGTGTACTGATACTGAGCCTGGCTCAAGCGGCCGCCGATCTGGAGATCCTGCTGGGTCTGCATGTAGAGCGTGGCGCCGGGGACCTCGGCAAATTTTTTGCTCAGCTCTCGAATCACCTGATCGGCGGTTAACTTGCGCTCACCCAGCGATTTCAAAGTGATGAACATGCGGCCCTGGTTCATGGCGGTAGTGCCACCGCAAAAACCGATCATGCTCAAAACATTCGGATCTTTCATTCCGATGTCGACGTAGCGCTTCATCTTGCGGCTCATGGCGTCGAAAGAAATGTCCTGGGCCGCTTGCACCGATCCCTGAATGCGCCCGGTGTCTTGCTGAGGAAAGAAACCTTTGGGGACTTGCTGAAAGAGATAGACGCTGAGGCATGCGGTGCCGATGGTGACCAGCAATACCCCGAACTGGTGGCGCAGGACCCACCCCAGCATGACGCGATAGAACCCGAGGATGCCGTCGAATATCTTTTCACTGAAGCGATACGCCCGACCATGCTTTTCCTCATGAATTGGTTTCAACAACTGCGCGCACATGGTCGGGGTGGTGGTGAGCGAAACCGCCAGCGACACGGCAATCGCGATACTCAGCGTGACCGCGAATTCACGGAACAGGCGGCCTACAATTCCCCCCATCATGAGAATTGGGATGAAGACCGCGACCAGGGACGTGCTCATCGAAAGCACGGTGAATCCGATCTCACGGGCGCCGCGAAACGCGGCTTGGACTGGCGCCACTCCCTGCTCGAGATAGCGCATGATGTTCTCGAGCACTACGATGGCATCGTCTACTACGAACCCGGTGGAAATCGCCAGCGCCATCAGCGAAAGATTGTCGAGGGTGTATCCCAGAAGATACATCACGCCGAAAGTGCCGATCAGCGACAGTGGTACGGCGATGCTGGGAATGATGGTGGCGCGCACGGTCCGCAGAAAAACGAAGACCACGAGAATGACAAGGACCACGGAAATCACGAGCGTGATCTCAATGTCATGCAAGGAAGCGCGCACGGTAGTGGTGCGATCCGAGACCACTTCGAGCTTGATGGCCGGAGAAATGGAAGCCTGAAGCTGGGGCATCAACCCCAGAACGTTGTCAACGGTCTGAATAATATTCGCGCCGGGCTGGCGGAAAATAATGATAATCACCGCGCGTTTGCCGTTGGAGAGACCGTAGATGTGAGCGTCTTCAACCGAATCCTGCACGTCTCCCACATCTCCGAGACGCACCGGCGCCCCATTGTTCTTGTTGTAAGCCACGAGCAGCGGGCGATAGTCCTCCGCGTGCATGATTTGATCGTTGTCGTTCACTGTCCAGGCGTTGATCCCGTTGGCCACTTGCCCCTTAGGGCGATTGGCATTCGCCGCGCCCAACGCGGTGCGGACAGCATCCAGCCCAACGCCCGTGTTGTTGAGCAGATTTGGATCTAACTCCACGCGGACCGCAGGATTGGCGCCTCCGCCTACGTACACCTGCCCCACTCCACCCACCTGCGCCAGCTTTTGCGACAGGATGGAATTCGCCTGATCGTAAATGGCAGGCAAGGTGACGCTGTCGGAGGTGAGCGACATGAGCAAAATGGGCGCGTCCGCGGGATTTACCTTGCGATACCAGGGATTGCCGGGAAGATACGACGGCAACTGGCTGCGTGCCGCATTGATGGCAGCCTGGACGTCGCGGGCGGCGGCGTCAATATTGCGGGTCAGATCGAATTGCAACACGATGCCCGTCGAACCAAGCTGGCTGACGGAAGTCATTTGATTGATGCCGGCGATCCGTCCGAATTGCCGTTCCAGAGGAGTCGCGACGGCGGAGGCCATGGTTTCCGGACTGGCTCCGGGCAAACTCGCCGATACCTGGATCACAGGAAATTCAACCTGGGGCAGCGGAGCGACAGGAAGCTTAGTGAAGGCCAACACTCCCGACATCAACAGCGCTAACGTCAACAGTGACGTTCCAATCGGCCGTTTAATAAAGGGAGCGGAGATATTCATGACTTAGTCCCCGGCCGCCGGTTCTTCGATCGGATTCATGACCCCAAATCGTTCGAATCGCTTGGCTAGCCGATCGAACCACAAATAAACGACGGGAGTGGTGTAGAGCGTGAGCGCCTGGCTCACCAGCAATCCGCCCACGATGGTGATTCCCAGAGGATGGCGAAGCTCTGATCCGGTCCCGCCGCCGAGCGCTAAGGGTAGGCCACCCAGCAGCGCCGCCATCGTGGTCATCATGATCGGACGGAAGCGCAACAAGCAGGCTTGGAAAATCGCTTCTTCGGGCGGCTTGTGTTCGACCCGCTCAGCCTCGAGGGCGAAGTCGATCATCATAATTGCGTTCTTTTTCACGATTCCGATTAGCAAGATGATTCCTATCAGCCCCACCACACCGAGATCGTTCCCCGTTATGAGCAATGCCAGAATCGCGCCGACGCCAGCGGACGGCAGCGTAGAGAGAATGGTCACGGGATGAATGTAGCTTTCATACAGAACTCCGAGGACGATGTACACGGTGACTATGGCGGCCACGATCAGCCAAGGCTCGGTGGAAAGAGAATTACGGAATGCGGCTGCCGTACCTTGGAAGGCGGTATGAACGCTCGGAGGCATTCCAATTTCTGCCTCTGCTTGTTCGATCGCCTTGGTTGCGTCGCCCAGCGACATTCCTGGCGCGAGGTTGAAAGACAATGTCACAACCGGAAACTGACCCTGGTGATTGACCGCCAAGGATGTATTGGATGTGTGGATCTGGGTGAAAGCCGAAAGCGGTACTTCCGTCCCGCTCATCGATTTCACATACAGATCTTTGAACGACCCAGGATTCTGCTGAAATTGCGGATCAACCTCCAGAATGACGTGATACTGGTTTAACTGGGTAAAGATCGTGGAGACTTGGCGCTGTCCGAATGCGTCGTACAACGTGTTGTCGATCTGCTGGGGCAGAATGCCGAGCCGGGAAGCGGTGTCGCGATCGATGGTCAGATCGGCCTGCAAGCCTCCGGCCTGCTGATCGCTGGCGACATCGCGTAGTTGGGGTAAGGTGCGCAACTTGTCCACCAATTG
>Ga0210383_10001598_pt1 | contig 20661 bp, 18 predicted proteins | sample IncBWC14OmetaG_FD_160072 | JGI IMG/M metagenome (GOLD analysis project Ga0210383, IMG submission 160072) | Forest soil microbial communities from Barre Woods Harvard Forest LTER site, Petersham, Massachusetts, United States - Inc-BW-C-14-O ... | reverse complement strand
CACCAGCGTGGATTGCAGAATCAGGAAGACCACCCAGCCGGAAAAGACGGCGGCGTGAATGTAGAGAAGAAACGGGCGGGGCAAGACTGGATGAATCAGGTTCTTGCCCACCGTATAGCTGAAGCCGTACACAACTACCACGGCGATCAGCAGCGACATGAATAAATAGAAATACCTGTTCAGCAGGCCCGCGCTTTTCGTAGTCGCCCGACTCGTGGTTGATCTACTCGTGGTCGCTTGACTCGCAATCAATCGACTCGTCGTCGCCCGACTCACAAGCGATCCGTAGGGGCACGGCATGCCGTGCCCATTGCGACATTCGCGACAATCCGATCACCGGGGCGTCGACAAGCAGAATTCGCTGAATTGGGTGACGATGGATAGATCATGCTTGAGAGGGCACGGCATGCCGTGCCCCTACTGGCGATGTGTTTTGGAGTCTAGTGGTGTTCGTTGGCAACTTCCGCTGAGAGCTTAATCTCCTCGCTCGCCTGCTCGAGAAGCTCCTTCGCTTTTCCCGCATGGCCGCCGAGATTGTAGTGATTATCCTGTTGCGCTTCGTTCACTTTCTGCCACGCTTGCTGAATCAATTGTTGCGCAGCTCGCATGTTTCCATGCTTTTCGCCAACGGTTACACGCGGTCCCTCTTGCGGCTGCGCGAAATTAACTGCACCCAATGCAAAAGCGGCGCATAGCGCCACGACTGCCACCAAAACTCTCACCACCTTGATTCTGTTAGCCATGAAATTGCCCTCCTCCTTTTGAATAATCTCGAGCTTGCCGATTTGAGTTCAGACCAGCCGCCAGATAATACGCAATTTCAATTCGTTCTTCTAGATTTTCGTTTCGAACTGGCCCAGCCGTGTGCCCGTCCGCAGCATCCCCGATCAGTAGCACAGGCTTCAGCCTGTGAGGCTGGAAGCTGCCAACCGCATCGACTCAGGCAGTCGTTGCGGGCAGCATCGCGATTCACAGGCTGAAGCCTGTGCTACCAAACCCGCATCGCGCTGGAAATCAGCTCAGGAGAAACGACGAATTTGAGCCACGATTACCAACCCATCTGGCTCATCCGCTTCAGGATAATCGCGCTGTAGTTATTCATGCGCTCGGGTCGTCGCTTCAGCGGAGCCGGCAGAATTGCAGCGAGCCTTGCCGCCTGTTGCCGACTGATATTCAGGGCTGCGATCTCATCGTAGTAACGGCACGCCGACTCTGCGCCATAAATACCAGGGCCCCATTCGACCACGTTGAGGTAGATCTCCAGAATGCGCTCTTTGCCGAGGACGAGTTCGGCGACCGGCACGAGTGTGGCCTCTGCGCCTTTGCGAAGGATCGAGCGACCCGTTCCGAAGAACAGGTTTTTTACGAGTTGCTGCGTAATTGTGGAAGCTCCGCGAGTGCGTTCGCCTTCCAAATCCTCTTCGGCAGCGATTTGGATCTCGTGCCAATCGAAACCATGGTGCTGGTAGAAGTGCGCGTCCTCGGCGGCGATTACAGCGTGCTGAAGGTCGTCCGAGATCTGGTTCAACGGAACGAATTTGTAGCGTTCGTGATACGGCGCGTTTTTCGAGGTCTGGTGAACCCAGGCCTGGAATCGGCGTTGGATGTGCACCGCGGTTGTCGGTGGGTCGATCCAGCGAGCAGCCACAAGGGTGATCGCAGCGAGCGACCATAAGAGCACCACACCGATGACGAGCCATCGAGCAAAGGATCGGAGGGAGCCGGACTCGAGCAGCTTCTTGATGTACGTGTTCTGCATTGCGATCACGTTTCGGAATAGTAGCCCGGGCGAGGGTACCGCTGATCGATGATTTTGTGCGATTTTGTGGGCGCGAACACAGAACAGCAGGGATTCGCACCACCCCGGTTGGAAAACCGCGACGCCGCCCACAGGAACCCCGATCAAGATCACAGGCTTCAGCCTGTGAGGCTGGGTGCCGCCGACGGCATCGATTCAGGCAGTTCGTGCGACCGGCGTCGAGGTTCACAGGCTGAATGTCTACCCGCCGCGGCGGGCCTATGCTACCGAACCCGCAACGCGCAGGAAGTCAGCTCAAGAAAAATCCCGTGACCTTGAGCGGCGAACGCCCCACGAAACGACGAGCGAGATCGAAAGTCCCACGACGAACATGTGCACCGCTAGTTGGCTGAGAAAAGAGCTCCAGGAGAATTTGCGTTTCGGAGCGCGCGATAGCGGAATCGTGACGAACGTCATGAACAAATGAATCAGCACGCCGTACAAAATGCCGCACACCACCGCGTGGGTGATGAGCGCCGGAAAGCTGCGGCTCGCTGCGTAGTAAATCGACGCCGCTGTGACAGCGACCAGAAAATGAAACGCGAAGCCGAACGCTGCGGTTCGCTTTCCGCCCTTGAACGCAGCGTCACCCACAGCCCCGCTCGCGATGAATTGCAGCAACCGTTCAAACGTGCCGCCTCTCGAGATGAAAAGCGCAGCCGCGCTCGCGAGATCAAGTACGCCGCAGATAAAACCGGCGAGCGCGATCACAGCGATGGGCGACATCGCACTCCTTTCCCGAACTAGCCTTCGCCTTTAGGACGCGCGCCACGAAACGGCGGACGCGACGATCTCTACGCGCTGTATTTTGCACCGGGTAGTAAAGTAGAATCGGCGCCGCTGCGGTACTAGGACGATTCTGCGATTCCTGCAACCGGAAACGCGCCGCTCACATCTGTACTAGTGTACTCATAGGAGGCACAAGCAATGAAGGTGCCAATGAACTTCCACAACGTCGGGACTTTTCAACCGCTGACAGTGAGCACTCAACTTCGCTTCGGCGCATTCACTGGGAGATTGCTAGCCTCGGTAATGCTGCTCGCCCTCGTGTTTGCCGCTGCGCCTCGTCAGCTGGGCGCATTTCAGGACCAGCAAGTGCAGCAGCAGCCAGTTGATCAAAGCCAATCCGATCAAGCTCAGGCCAACCAGCAAAGCCAGGGGCAAGCTTACGTAGCGCAGACTCCCGAGCAGCTGCAGCAACTCGTCGCGCCGATCGCGCTGTATCCCGATTCGCTCGTTGCACAGATCCTTGCAGCCACCACTTTCCCGGCAGAGATCGTCGAAGCCGACCGCTACATTCAAGCGAACCCGAATTTGAAGGGCGACGACCTGGCTAAAGCTGTCGACCAGCAGAACTGGGATCCGAGCGTGAAAGCGCTCACCGCGTTTCCGTCCGTGCTCGGAAACATGGACAAGAATATTTCGTGGACGTCCTCACTCGGCGACGCTTACTACAACCAGCAACAGGATGTGATGGACGCGATTCAAGTGATGCGGCAGAAGGCGCAGGATGCCGGGAATCTAAAAACCACTCCGCAGCAAACGGTGCAGCAACAGGGTTCCACGATCGTGATTCAGCCCGCCGATCCTCAAGTGGTTTACGTCCCGGCGTACAATCCGTGGGTCGTCTACGGATATCCGGTTGTGGCATGGCCCGGATGGTATCCGTATCCCGGAATCTGGTACGGCGGCCCGTTCCTTTCATTCGGATTTGGATTCCCGATCGGCTTTTATGGCGGCTACGGCTGGGGCTGGAACAGTTGGGGATTTAATTGGCACAACCACTACGTGGTCTACAACCACAACACGTATTACTCGAATAGCCGCACGTTTTATAACCGCAACACGTACTACCACAATGGCGGCGAGCGCAGCGTCACGAATAATGTCCGGGACTACAACAATCACCCGGAAAACCGCACTGGTTACGATAATCACGGGCAAGCCACGAATCGCACGGCGGACGCCACTCGAACGGAGCGCGACGATGCTGCGCGTTCGGGCAACGTCTACAACCGCCCTGGCGCTACTCCCAAGCCCTTCGAGGGAGATGATCGCGCCGCTCGTGGCTACAGCGATTCGCGGTCAGAGACGAACACGCGCTCCGGCGCATTTGACGGCTACGACCACGGCGGAGAATCACGAGGTTATTCCTCGCGCGGAGCTTCGAGCTACGGCGGCGGCGGATTCGGCGGTGGTGGCTTTCATGGTGGCGGCGGAGGTGGCGGAGGCCGTGGTGGTGGCGGGCACCGCTAAATAAAACGGTCAAACAAAATATTAAAAGCTAGCCAGCTACTCATAAAAATGGAGGCGAAAGCAATGCAACAGGCGGAATCAGGCTTCCGGAATTTTAGCTGGGCCCGTGCAGTCCAATTTGCCGCAGTCGCGATAATTCTTTTCGGCTGCACGCCCGCTCGTTCGACCGCGCAGGAAAAAGGCCAGAAAACCTTTGCGTCGGCCGAAGGCGCGAGCCATGCGCTCATCAATGCCCTGAAAGCCAATGACGAAAATGCGATCCTCGACGTTCTTGGAAAAGACGCCAAGGAAATCATCTCGTCCGGCGACGAGGTGGAAGATAAAGAGCGCCGGGAAAGTTTCGTCAAACGCTACGACGAAATGCACCGCCTCTTCAAAGAGCCTGATGGAACCACCACGCTCTACATCGGCATGCAGAATTGGCCCGCACCTATTCCTCTCGTGAACAAAGGCTCGATGTGGTACTTCGACACCGACCACGCGAAGATGGAGATTCTGTATCGCCGCATAGGGCTGAATGAAGTTTCAAGCATTCATGTTTGCCAGCGAATGGTCCTGGCGCAGAACGAGTATTACAACGCCCACAAGGAATATGCACAAAAGATTTTCAGCGATCCCGGCCAGCAGAATGGGTTGTATTGGAAGGCCGCTGACGGCGAACCCCAGAGTCCGATTGGTCCGCTGGTGGCGAATGCCGTTGCGCAAGGCTACGCGCCAGACCATACCGGCCCGGCCACTCCCTATCGCGGTTACTTTTTCCACATGCTCACGGCTCAAGGAAAGAACGCTCAGGGCGGCGCGAAGAACTATCTCGTCGACGGCAAGATGACGAACGGATTCGCGTTCATTGCCTATCCTGCTGAATACCGCTCTTCCGGCGTGATGACTTTCATCGTTGGCCCCGACGGCGTCGTGTACGAAAAAGATCTCGGCAAGAAAACCGAAGCGGACGCACTCACGATGAAATCCTACAATCCCGATTCCACCTGGCAAAAAGCCCAAGTGGAAACCGACGCGATCATGACTCCGCCAAAGCAAAAGTGACGGTTTACGCGCTCGCCCTGCTCTCGATCACCGATCGAGCCGTGTACGATCGTTATCAGTCGCAGTTCATGAAGGTCTTCAGTCGTTACAAGGGGCGCGTGCTCGCCGCTGACGAGAAGCCCCTCGTTGTGGAAGGCTCATGGGATCGCGAGAAAGTTGTGTTGATTTCGTTTCCTGACGAAGCGGCCTTTCGCGAATGGGCAGAATCGCCCGAGTACGTAGAGATTGCGAAGGATCGAAAAGCTGGGTCGCACGGCGTGGTCCTGCTAGCTCGAGGATTCCCAAATCGCGAGTAGCAACATCCTGGACGTCTACTTAAAAGATCCATATCGCAACAACAGAAGCGCTCCGACCACGATACCTATCAAGATTATCGCCGCAAGAATGCGTATCAACCAAGACGCTGGAATCGGCGGCAGCGGCCCTCGCTGCCTCTTAGGCGGGACCGGCGGATCAAGGACGCCAACTCCTGTAAACTTTCGAGGCGGTCCTCCTCTTCGCGAAGAACCCGCCTGCGCCTCTGGTTCCTGCTCCCACTCTGTGAATTCGTGCGGCATTAACGGGAATGCTACCCCCAAACTGAGAACCGTGTCCACGACTACGGCCCGGAGTAGTAGCCGTCGCGAGCTCGCACCGTAAGATCCTTCTGATTCGTCGTGAGATGGATCATGTGGTAAGTGGCTTCGGCGCTGGCGTGGTCAGGCGTGTAGCCGAGGCTGTACTGGTTGCGCAGTTCTTCTTCAATCTGCGCGTAGATTTCTTCGATCGAGAGTTTCTTCGTCACCTGAAATAGTTGCCCGCCGGTTTCCTTCGAGATACGAGTGAGCACTTTCTTCCCGTCCGGATGATTTTCCTGGGGATGGCAATGCCCGCCTCCTCCACCGCCGTGGCCCATTCCTCCGCCGCCAAATCCGCCGTGACCGCCGCCTCCGTAACCGCCGCCGTGTCCGCAGCCTTCTTCTTTATCGGCAAACAAGATCGAATAGACGACGGTGTCGGCACGTTGTGCCGATTCGATGGCCGTGTTGAGAGATTCCTTGCTGCCGTGGTCAACTCCATCTGTGAGGATCACGAGCGCTTTGCGGCCTTGTTGCTTTTTCATCAGCTCGTTTGACGCGAGATAAATTGCGTCGTACAGTAGCGTACCTCCACCTCCGCCGTGACTGCGTCCCGATCCGCCGCCTCCTCCGTTTCCGCCGCCGCTTCCTCCTCCACCTCCGCGGACGTTTGTAAATTCCGGAGTGTCCAAATCGTTGAGGGCTGTGCGAAGCTTCGCGCGTGACGGCGTCAAATCCTGCAGCAGTTCCACTTCGCGATCGAAGTGAATCAGAAACGCGTTGTCTTTATCCTCGCGCAGAATGTGATCGAAGAAGGAGTAGCTCGCGGTGCGCTCCTGCTCGATCAGGCGTCGCTGGCTGAGGCTCGTATCGACGAGCAGGCCTAGCGTCAGCGGAAGATCGCTTTCACGCGCGAAATACTTGATGGTTTGCGGACGGCCATCTTCGTCAATCGCGAAGTCGGTTTGATTCAGATTAGAAATAATTTTGCCGTGCTTGTCGCGAACGGTGGCGTACACGGTGACGAATTTTACCTCGGTGGATATTTTCGATTGCGATTGCGGCGGATTCTTCGGAGGTTGCCCTTCTAATTGTGGCTGAGATTGCGGCGATGGCGGCGTCTGAGGCTGCGGCGGCGTCTGCTGTTGTCGTTGAGATTGTTGTTGCGATTGTTGCTGCTGTGACCAGAGTGCGCTGCCGGAAAGTAGAAGCAATGCGATCATCGCGGGCACGATAGTCACCGCGATTCGAAGTCTCCGCGTCGCCGTGTTTCGTCTAAAGGTCGCTGTACTTTCCTTTTGCATGCGCTATAGGGAGATTCACATCCCGCTGCTGAAGTTGCCTCCCACGCCGCGACACTTCAGTTCCGGCACCGTCTAACAATCCGTGAACAACCAGCGATTCGTTGAGTTGACTTTGAGTTCTGAGCGCCCCTACCATGGGCGCGCAGTTGGAGCGCTTCATTCTTGATCGGCCAGACCATATCTCATTACCGCATCGTGGAAAAGCTGGGCGGCGGCGGTATGGGTGTGGTGTACAAGGCCGAGGACCTGAAGCTGCGCCGGTTCGTCGCGCTGAAATTCCTTCCTGATGCGCTTGCTCACGATCATCAAGCGCTCGAACGCTTCGAGCGCGAGGCGCAATCTGCGTCCGCGCTTGACCACCCTAATATCTGCACGATCTACGAAATTGGCGAGCACGAAGGCCGCGCGTTCATCGCCATGCAATTCCTCGAAGGCAACACGCTGAAGCATCTGATCGGCGACAGGCCGCTGCCGCTCGAGCAACTGCTGGAACTAGGAATAGAGATCACCGACGCGCTGGATGCGGCCCACTCGCAAGGGATCATTCACCGAGACATCAAGCCCTCGAATATTTTCGTAACGAAGCGCGGTCACGCCGTGATTTTGGATTTCGGGCTGGCAAAATCGATGCCTGCAGGCGCTCGCAACAGGCTCGGAGAGGGAGTGAGCGCTTCAACATTCTCAACGCAGGGCGTGACAGTGGAGGATTTGACAAGCCCCGGTACCGCGATCGGCACCGTGGCGTACATGTCGCCAGAGCAGGCGCGGGGCAGACCACTTGATGCGCGCAGCGACCTCTTCTCCGTAGGCGTTGTGTTCTACGAGATGGCGACTGGAGCGCTGCCGTTTCGAGGAGATACTTCGGCGGTGATTTTCGATGCGATCTTGAATCGCACGCCGGTGCCGCCGATCCGTTTGAATCCAGACCTGCCCATCAAGCTTGAAGAACTTATCAACAAGGCGCTCGAAAAGGATCCCAAGCTGCGGTGCCAGAGCGCGGCGGAAATGCGGGCGGATTTGGAGCGGCTGAAGCGCGATTCGAGCTCAGCACGGGTCGCTCGGCCACTCGCGGATGAGTCCGAAGGTGCGGCAGTCGCGCCTGCCGGACAGAGCGCTTCTGATTCGGGCTCTGCACGGTTTCGCGCCGCGAGCGGTTCCACGCTTCGTGTCGCAGAGACTCCGGAATCGGCATCGGGCTCACGAAAATGGCTTGCAATCGGCGCAGCTGTTTTGCTGGTTCTCATTGCAGCAGCGGGAATTCTTTACTGGAAAGGATTTTTCCGGCGCGGGCTGGCAGAAACGGCGTTCCTGAATTTCTCGATTTCCAGCCTAACGAGTTCGGGCGACGTGGTACTCGCGCGCATCTCGCCGGACGGTCACTACCTGGCCTACGTCGCGAGGCAGCGAGGGGAAATGAGCTTGTGGGTTCGTCCGATCGCGGTCGCAAGCGCGGTACAGATCTTGCCTCCCTCAACGGCCGCGCTGAATGACGTAGCATTTACGCCGGATGGGAATTACCTGGACTACGTGTCATTTCCTTCACAAGGATTGCGCGGCAGCGTGTTTCAGGTTCCGGTTCTCGGCGGTACTCCGCGGGTTTTAATTGAGAACGCGCAAACCGGCGTCTCGTTTTCACCAGATGGCCAGCAAATCGCGTATGCGACATACGACTTGGCGGCGGCAAAATCCGAGTTGATGGTGGCAAACGCGGACGGCAGCGGAATCAGAACCCTTGCGAGCCGAAAAGCTTCCGTCGACCAGGGATGGTATCAAAACGTGCAGTGGTCCCCTGACGGTGAGCGCATCGCAGCGCTCACGTTGGAAGCGGACCCTCACGGACTGACTTCTGGACTTTTCGAAATTGACACTGCGACAGGGAAAGAAAAACCCATACCCGGAACCCGCTGGCGCAGTATAGACGACTTCATCTGGCTCCCCGATAGCAGCGGCCTGCTGATGGCAGCGCAAGATAAGTCGGGAACGCCAGAACAGATCTGGATTGTTTCGTATCCGGGAGGCGAGCGGCGGCGAGTTTCAAATGATCTAACCGAGTATTGGTCCGCGTCCATTTCTCGCGACGGCAAAACAATCGTTTCCGTCCAGAACAATGCTTCAACCAGCATCTGGGTAGGGCCTGCGAGTGCGATCGACAGCGCCAAGCCAGTTCTCACAAGTGGGCTGCCTGGAATGTATGGACTCGCGTGGACCCCTGACGGCCGGATTGTGTATTCAGCGCACCATTCCACCGGTTGGGGACTGAATATCGCCGATGCGGACGGGGGTAATGCAAAACCGTTGACGTTTGACGAGCACTTTCACGCGTCGCCTACCGTGTGCGACGGCGGCCGGTCGGTGGTTTACATGTCCGATCCGGAAGGAACGTTTCATTTATTCAAGCTCGATTTGAAAAGCGGAGTTTCTACGCAGATCACAAACGGAGCCGGAGAATTCGAACCGAATTGCCGGGCGGCGGGCGATTGGATCTTTTACAGAGGACAAACATCGGGCAACCTCGCGTACATTTTTAAGGTGCCGGGTTCGGGAGGCACGCCCGTTCAGCTTTCTAATCGCGCCACGTTTAATGCGCCCATCGTATCTCTCGATGGAACACACCTGGCGTTTCCCGCTGTTGGCGAGAACGGAAAAGTGTTGGGCGTCGCGATTTCGGCGGACACTGGCGCCGTCGAATTCGAGAAGAGCGATCTTTCGCAGACCGTTGACACGTCGCATCTCGCGGCGCAGTGGACGCCGGACGGGCGTTCGATCGCGGTGACCGACATTCGTACAGGGGTGCCGAATCTCTGGACCGAACCGACGCCCACCACACCGTCACAGCAACTCACTCACTTCACGACGGGCACGATTTTGGGCTTTGCGTGGTCGCCCGACGGAAAATATATAGCGTTAATCCGCGGTACGAATCAGAACGATGCAGTGATGTTTACCAGCTCGAAGTAGCACCTCGCCGTTTACGGTCTGAATTCTTTTGACCTAGACCGCCAGCCGCTTTTAAGTCAGAATCGCGCCGCGATTGTCCAATCGGTTTCTAGCCCACCGAAACCTTGGGAGGACGGAAATGAAGAAATATACGGCTGAGCTGGTCGGCACTTTTGTGCTCGTTTTTGGAGGAGTTGGCAGCGCCGTGCTGGCCGGAGGCAAGATTGGATATTTGGGAGTTTCGTTCGCGTTTGGATTGTCGCTGCTGGCGATGGTGTACACGATTGGACCGATTTCCGGATGCCACATCAATCCCGCTGTCACGTTCGGGATGCTGGTATCGAAAAAGATCGGCGCAAAGGACGCGATTGGATACGTGGTGGCTCAGATCGTCGGAGCGGTGATTGCTTCGGCGCTGATTCTCTACGTGGCAAGCAATGCGTCTGGCGCAGCGAATCCGATTCTGGGAGGACTCGGCGCGAATGGATACGGCGAACATTCTCCGGGACTTTATTCGATGGGCGCAGCGATGCTCGTTGAAATCGTGCTGACTATGTTTCTTGTGCTGGTGGTGCTGGGATCAACGGATTTGAAGGCACCCGTGGGATTTGCGGGCGTGGCGATCGGGCTCGTGCTGACGTTGATTCACCTCGTCGGAATTCCAATTACGAATACTTCGGTGAATCCGGCCCGCAGCATTGGACCAGCGATTTTTGTGGGCGGCTGGGCGTTGCAGCAGCTGTGGCTTTTCATCGTTGCGCCGCTGGCGGGTGCCACGCTCGCTGCGGTGGTATATCAGGCGATGCGGATTCCTGGCGAGAGCATCACGCCTCGACAGGCCGAGCGTGCGCTTAAGAGTGAGCAGGTGGAGCGCGTCGCCGGGAAGTCGAGTTAAGAAAACCTCGCGAGAACTATCAGCCTGCCGGCGGAGCCAATCGCTCCGCCGGCATTTTCATTTGGGGTGAGATTCCGCGACGACGGTGGATACGGTTTACGCCACGCAATAAATCTGTGATGCGGTATTTTGCTCCAGCACAAACCCGCGATCTTGCGAATGGATCAAGTAGTGGCCGGGCACGCTCGAGGAAAGTTTTTCGAGTCTGGCGCGGGCTGAATCAAAATCCTCGTCCGCTGCGACCCAAAAAAAGTTGCCGTCCTGAAGGCGCTTGAAGATGTCGAATGTGGGTTTCATGGGTGGCTCCTCTGAGCTTAAGAGCTCGGGGCAGAGTAAAGCAGGCCGGCTGCCATGTGCTGGTGCGGATATTCAGTGAAATGTGTGCGTTAGGGGATAAAGGGAATGCTGTAGAGGGCTATTGAAATGTAATTTTTGCGGGGCAGTGGAGCTATTGGGTACTGAAACTAGGTCGCCTCGCGAATTGACGTCCAGCAAGTGCCGTCAAAAGCCCCGGACGAGAACGGCGCTCGTCGTGGCTACCCAAGTGGACGGGTACCAATTCATTGCGCGGACTTCAATTCCAGTTCCCTTTAGGGCGTTTTCGAAAACCGTTAGATCGGAACCGTGATAATGGTACGGGATCACGACTTTCGGGTGGAAGGCTCTCACGGCGTCGGCGGCTTCATCAGGCGGCATCGTGTAGGGGAGATTCATGCAGACGAAGGCGACGTCGATATTTTTGAGCGCGCGCATTTCGGGGATACCTTCGGTGTCGCCGGAAATGTAAAAGCGCTTGCCGCCGAAGGTGAGGACGTAGCCGTTACCGCGGCCTTTGTCGTGGTAGAGCTGGCCGGGCGCCGGGCCGCGCTTCAGGTTGTACATGGGGATGGCTTCGATGGTCCAGCCGCCCCACGATTTGGATTCGCCATTTGAGATTGGCTTTGCAGTTGTAACGGTTGCTACGACCGCTGGCGGCGCGTAAATTTGCGTGCCAGACTGGTTAATCGCGGCAATCGAATCCGGATCCATATGGTCGCCATGAATGTCAGTAATGAGAATCAAGTCGGCCTTCGGAAGCCCGGTGAAATTGGCGGGCTTTGCGGGATCGACGTAGATATTTTTCCCTCCTGCCTGGATCAGCATCGTGGCGTGATAGAGCGGCGTGACGTTTACAGGGCCTGCGGCGGTGTCAAAAGACTGCGATGGACGGCTGGATTGCGCGTTTGCAGCTGAAGCTGAGCAGAGCACGACCACGTTCAGTAATACGACGACGAGAGCGGATTTCACTGGAAGCTCCTGATAGAAATTTGACGTGCGCACGGAATTAGTCGAGAGATTCGAAGAGCTCGGCGGTTTTTTCAAATGCGGCATCGGGCTGGCGGATGATTTCGCATTCGACCGATTTGAAAGGATCCTCGGCAGGAATGCGGTCGAGCCAGCGCTGTTGCGACAGCTTTTCGTGGTCGGAAAAATCGAGGCGCACGAGTACGCGGACGTTCGCAGCGGAGTCAGCCTTATCGTCTTTGGCAGATGATTTCTTTTTGGCGCTGGCCGGTTTCGCGGCGCCGTCTTTTTCGTCAGATTCTGCGCGCTCGAACTTCAGCAAAATTTTATTGCCAAGGCGGAAGCCTTGCTTCCACGCTTCGATTTTGTGGCGCGCCTGCTGAGCGGTTTCTTCGTCGTTGCCAAAATCGAAGACTAAATACGAGTGAGCCATATTCTTATTTAGCGGCTTGCGGGCGGGTGTGTCAAGTGCGAGCGCACGGATGTCGACGAAGGTGTTCGCGAGGCATGATAGGATTCCGCACGAGGTAGACAAATGAACGGGTTTTTGCAAATTGGCGGACTCCTCTGTGTTCTAGCGATTTTCACCGTCGCCGCGCAGAAACCGAAGAATATCCGCAACGTCGACTTCAAGAATTTTACCTACGAGTGGGACGAACCGATATCGCGGGACGCGAGGGGTGATGTTCAGCCTTGGTACTGGATGGAGAAGTCGCCAAACACAACCTTTCGAATGCGGAATGGGCAGGCAGACTTTACAAGATCAGACGATGGCGAGGTAATCCAGACTTATATCAGCATGTACGGAGTGAGTTACGGCCAACTTGAAGGCGACAGTTCCGAAGACGCCGCAGTCCACCTGAACTACAGCACGGGTGGCACTGCAAACTGGGATTACCTCTACGTTTACAAAGTCGACCATGAGCGCGCAAAGCTTCTGGCAAGGTTGGAGAGCGGCGAGCGGGCCTATGGAGGCCTCGTCCACGTCGCCATCGAAAACCGCTTGCTGGTGCTGGATTTTGCCGATCCTGAGCGAAGCGAGGGCGATTGCTGTTCGAAGGGCTACATACGCGTGCACTATGCATGGCGACATGGGCATTTTGAAGAGACTGGACCTTGGGAACGTGGCGATCTAAGATAAGACTCCGATTCGAAATCAGCCCTCTTTCCACCATTGCGCGGATCCCCGCCTCGTGTTAGCTTAAGCGAACAAAAAGCGAAAGTTCAGATTGGGGGAGTTTATGGCGGCTACGTCTACATCTGGGGACTTGGCGGTCGTGAGGGCAGGCACCTCTCTGGATACGTTTCAGGACGTTCTGGCGGGGCTTGCGGCTCGTTACAAGACCGACGAGGTGCTGACGGCTATCAAGCACCTGCCTGCGCGGGCGGCCGAGTTCCGGGCGATGCCGGGGTGGATGTGGCCTGAGCTGCGGGAGGCGTACCGGGCAAAAGGGATCGAGCAGCTTTTCTCGCATCAGGCTGCGGCGGCTGAGATGGCGCGTGCGGGCAAAGATTTTGTGGTTGTGACGCCGACGGCTTCGGGCAAGACGCTTTGTTACAACCTGCCGGTGCTGAATTCCCTGCTTGAGCAGCCAGATACGCGCGCGCTCTACCTCTTCCCGACCAAGGCACTCGCGCAGGACCAGCTTGCCGAGCTGCATGATCTGGCATCGAGGCTTGAGGATCGCTTTGGCGTGTTCACATACGACGGCGACACGCCTTCGGACGCGCGGAAGGCGATTCGCGAGCGGGGGCACATCGTGCTGTCGAATCCGGACATGCTGCACACCGGAATTCTTCCGCACCACACGAAATGGACGCGGCTGTTTGAGAATTTGCGCTACATCGTGCTCGATGAACTGCATACCTACCGCGGTGTTTTCGGAAGTCACCTTGCAAATGTGCTGCGGCGGCTAGCGCGGATCGCGGAATTTTACGGGTCGAAGCCGCAATTTATCTGCTGCTCGGCGACGATTGCGAATCCGGGAGAGCTGTCGGCGCAATTGATCGAGCGCATGGTGGAAGTAATCGATGAGAACGGAGCGCCGGCCGCGGAGAAGCTATTTGTCTTTTACAATCCGCCGATGGTGAATCGCAACCTCGGGATACGGCGCAGCTATTTGAACGAGACGACGCGCGTGGCAAAAGAGCTGCTTGCTCGAAAATTGCAGACTATTGTTTTCGCGAACAGCCGGTTGCACACCGAAGTGCTGCTTACGTATTTGCAGCAAGCGAATCCTCCGCAGCCGGGACAGCCCGAGGCGGTACGCGGTTATCGCGGCGGATATTTGCCAGGCGAACGACGAGAGATCGAGCGCGGCCTGCGCGAAGGGCGGGTGCGGGGCGTGGTTGCGACGAGCGCGCTTGAACTCGGGATCGACATTGGGTCGCTCGATGCTTGCGTGATGGCAGGATACGCAGGATCGATTGCATCGACATGGCAACGGGCGGGACGCGCCGGGCGGCGCAGCGGAACTTCCTGCGCGGTGATGGTAGCGTCGTCCGCGCCACTCGATCAATTTATCGTGCAGCATCCAGACTATTTTTTCGGGCGGTCGCCGGAGCACGCATACGTGCAGCCAGATAATCTTGAAATACTTGTGAATCATTTGAAATGCGCGGCGTTTGAGTTGCCGCTTGCGCCGGATGAGCACTTTGGGGATGTGAACCTGCAAGAATTGTGCGAGCGATTAGGCGAGGCTGGTTTTCTGCATCGTAGCGGCGGCAACTGGCACTGGACGCAGCAGGCTTATCCTGCGGACACGGTGAGTTTGCGGTCGGTGACGTCAGACAATTTTGTAATCATTGAGACAGCTGGCAACGAAGACGGGACACCCGAAGTGATCGGCGAGGTGGATTTTTCGTCCGCGCTGACGACCCTACATCCGAAAGCCATCTACATTCACCAGGGGCAGCAATATCACGTTGACCGGTTGGATTTCGAGCAGCGCAAGGCGTACGTGAAAAGCGTGAATGTGGACTATTACACGGACGCAATTCGGTACACGCAGGTTCGCGTGTTGGAAATTGCCGAGGAAGAACGAATCGCTGGGCCTGCGGCGCGGGTGCATGGCGATGTGCTGGTACGGTCGCAGGTGGTGGGATTCAAGAAGATCAAGTTTTTTACGAACGAAAATGTGGGAGCTGGAAAGCTCGAGTTGCCCGAAAACGAGATGCATACGACGGCATTTTGGATCACGCTCGAGCGCGAGCTGCTCGCGGCGTTGCCGTTTCCGCTCTCCGACCGGCAGAGCGGGATCTTTGGATTGCTGTACGCGCTGGAGTCGATGGCGACATTGCTCTTGATGTGCGACCGTCGGGATTTGGGGACGGCAGTTGGAGAGCGACCGGCCAGCCCGGGCGTGGAAACGGAGTGGGTGGAGTTTGCGGGCTCTGCGAATGAGATTTCCGAGATGAAGGAATTTTTCGAGCCGAATCTTTATTTGTACGACGCATATCCCGGTGGAATCGGATTCAGCGAGCCGCTGTATTGCGTGCACGATTTGCTGCTGCGGCGCACCCGCGAGTTGGTGATGGCGTGTCCTTGTGAAAAAGGGTGCCCTTCCTGCGTGGGGCCGGCTGGGGAGAAAAGCGAGAGGACGAAAGAAGCGGCGCTCGCGATTCTGGAGAGATTGTGTGCTTGAGATTTGCTGCTCGTGTGAGGTGAGAACGCGGCACGGCTAAATCACGGCAAATGATTAACACAGAGAACACAGAGTTTGCGCGAAGGGCAGGGGTTTGAGTTCGAGTACGACCATGGCTTCGACTACAAATACGGATCGATTTTCTCGTTTGAAGGCGCTGCGGCGGCCTGCGGGTGCGGGTGCCGCGCTGACGGCAGACATGACCGATCGCGACGGCATTCTGGCTCTCAAACGGCGTGCTGGGGCTTTCGCTGGCGCATCGCCGGACATCCCTGAGGGTGCGGAACAGTTGGCGCGGATCTTGGGAGCTGAGGTTCGCCGGAACGAGTTTGGGGAGCATTTGGGCTTGCGGCGATGGTTTGCGGACACGATTGATTGTGCGCCGCCGGACATTCACTTGAATGCAGGGGCGCTGCGCTTGTTGGCACCGGGCGCCGCAGATGAGGTAGCTGATCCGAGCCGGTGGTTGTTTCTGGATACGGAAACGACGGGGCTATCCGGTGGGACTGGCACGTATCCGTTTCTGGTCGGAGTTGCTTGGTGGGATGCAGGCGGTCTTGAGGTGGAACAATTTTTCATGCGCGAGCACAGCGAGGAGCATTCCGTCCTCGTCGCGCTGTCGGAGCGAATGGCAGAACGCCCGGTGCTCGTCACATTTAATGGCAAATCGTTTGACTGGCCGCTGCTTGATACGCGATTTCGAATGACGAGAAAAATTCGTGTGCCGGAGCCTCAGGCACATCTCGATTTTCTGCATCCTGCGCGAAATCTTTGGCGGCCGCGATTGGGGTCGGTAAAGCTGCAGGAACTCGAACGCTACGTGCTGGGTTGGCATCGCGGAGCCGATATCATTTCGGAATTTATTCCGTCGATTTATTTTGATTTTGTGCGGGGAGGCCCGCCGGAACCGATCGTGCCAATTTTTTATCACAATCAGATGGACCTGCGAGGGCTGGCCGGACTTTCGGCGCGAGTGCTTTCGCTTTTGGCGGATGCGGAGAGCCAGAGTAAGGATGGGTTCGAGTTATTTGGAGTGTCGCGAATTTGCGAGCGGCGGGGTCAGTCGGATCGCGCACGCAAATTGTTTCAGCGGTCGATCGATAGCGAGCTGCCTGTAGAGACGGAACGCATTGCGCGAAGATCGCTTGCGCTGATGGCGAAGCGCGAAGGCGACTTCGCGACGGCGACGGGGCTGTGGGAGAGCATGCTGGGAGGCTCGCGCGAGGGGCTGGAAGCCTACGAACAGCTTGCAATCTATTACGAGCGCCACTCGAAAGAGCCCCACGAGGCAGCATCCGTGACGAAGAAAGCGTTAGCGGAGCTGCGGCGAGCGAACCGCGCAGGTACCGTAGCGGCAACCCTTTACAGGCGAAGCCGGTCGCGCTTCGAACGGCGCCTGCAAAGGCTGGAAAGAAAGACTGGCCGAGCGCTATTTTGCCCTACCGCGGCGGAATCTAAGCGGAGCCCTGGCGAATCCAATTAGTGGGGCAAGGTCGAGGCGATTTCGATGCATGAAACGGATAGCGCTGCTGCCAGAACGGCGAGAGTATCAGAAATGAACCGGATAGAAATTCCAAACCGGGTGGAGACGACTGCAATGCCCGAAGTCACCGATCCCTACATTCGCGAACAACTCGAAAAGCGGCGAACAGAATTGTGTCTGACGATCTCGGCTGTGCCCGCTGCCATGCCAACTGCGCCGTACGTCGATCTTCTCCATGAAGTGGATACGGCGATCCAGCACATTCACGACGGGACGTATGGGACTTGCGTGGTGTGCCAGGGGACAGTGGAAGCGGAGCGATTGATCGCCGATCCTCTCGTCCGCGTTTGTTTGGACTGTCTCAGCGTTGAAGAGAAGCGCGCGCTCGAGGGGGATTTGGAGCTTGCGTCGCGTGTGCAGCGAGCGCTGCTTCCGCAAAAAGCGATGCGATTCGGTGACTGGCACATTCATTACGAATACAAGCCGGCTGCGGTGATCAGTGGAGATTACTGTGACCTGATCATGCCGCAGAGCGCAGACGAGAAGTTCGTGTTCTTGCTGGGCGACGTAGCTGGAAAAGGTGTGGCGGCGTCTCTGCTGATGTCGCACTTGCACGCAATGTTCCGCAGCCTCGCGAGTCCGGGTCCTAAAGACGGCATCGAACTCGAACAGCTTCTTGGAACAGCGAATCGAGTATTTTGCGAGAGCACGTTTGCAGGCCAATATGCGACGCTCATTTGCGGCCGTGCGGGACGATCCGGCGAAATGGAGATCGCAAGCGCCGGACACTTGCCCGCAGTGATGGTGACGCGCGAAGGCGTGAAACACGTCCATGCGACGGGGTTGCCGCTGGGGATGTTTGCGACCAGCCGGTATACAGTGCAGCGAGTGAAACTCGAACCCGGTGATTCATTGATTCTTTACACCGATGGCATTTCGGAGGCGCGCAACGCGAAGGGTTCAGAATACGGGATGAAAAGGCTCTCGAGCGTGGCGGGCGAAAGACATGGGTGGGTTCCGCAGGAATTGCTTGCGGCGTGCATGCGAGATCTTGACGGACATTGTTCAGGCACGAAGCAGGTTGACGATCAAACGCTGATGGTGCTTCATCGCAACGATAACACCGGCATTTCGTTGAACGATTAACCAGCCTACTAAAACGTACCGCGAACAATCTGCGCTTGCGGAACAGACTCTGTAAAGCTGTTGCCAGGACGGGTTTCAGGGAGCGCTGGTGCGACAGGCCAGCTGATGGCGCGGTTGATGTTGTCGAACGTCTCGCGGTTCGCATGCTCAACGATCAAGCAAGACGTACCGATGCAGCGTAGGAATATGCCACCCGAATCCGTTTGAAACTGGAAATAATTCGGACGCCGGAACAGCTCGGTACGAGTTTTGTACTTCAGCTCGAGGGCTTCGCTGTATTGCCCGAAGAAGCGCGCGGCATCGTCGGAGTTGTCGAGGACGAGACGGAAGACCAGCGGCGTATCTTTCGTTTTTTGATTTTCAAACACGGCATAGCGATCGCCCGACCAAGCAGCTGACAGCGCGTCAGCACGATCCTGACCGAGATATTGTTTCAGCACTTCCTGCAAGCCAAACTCCCCGATTACATTTTCTTCCAATAGCTTCCAATCGGTTGGAATGAGTCCCTTCCAATCTGGGAGCGTCACAATCGCCGGCTTTACACCCGAGAGATACATTTCGGGATGGAGAATCTGCTGCGTTGAGACGGGAGGATTCTTGAAGAGCAGATTGAGATCAGCCCATCCGCTGTGCGCTTTCAGGAACTGTTGCGAGAAGCTGGTGCCGGCGAGGTACGGAAAGAGTAACTCGTCGCGAATGTATCCGGGAGCCTTTGCGAGGTTGGGGTCCTTGTCCATTTCTTCCACGGCGCCGGAGCGAATCAGAAGCGCGACATCGGGGAGATCGCGGACGCCGATTTTTTGGTCCCGCATGGTGTAGTCAACCATCGCGGCGAGCGCGGAGCCTTCGCTGACGGCCTCGCGAGCTAGCTCGGCGTCATCATTGGGGCGGGCGGCTTTGATCCACGGATCGATGTTGAAGGACTGGTCTTCAAGGGCGTGGGTCAGCTCGTGAGACATCACGGCGCGTTGCTCGTCGGCCGGAATCCAGTCGGCGATGTAAAATTCCTTCGATTTTGGATCGTAGAGGCCGGCGACCTGGTCGGTGAGAACGTCAATCATGAACGAGTCGAGCGGAAAATTTTGTGGGATCAGTCCAAAGGCTTCAAGAGCTTTGGCGTCGGCGTAACGCTGGGCTTCAGTCTGATCTTCTTTTTCTTCGCGAATCAAGTATTCGCGAATTTCCTGTTTCGAGCGGAGGCTCTTCTTAAGCGGCTGCTTAATGGGCAGATCGAGAATCTTGCTCATCTGCGCGAGGACCTCGTCGGCTGCCTTGATGAAATCGGCGCTGGTGACCGCTCCGGCCTGCGGAACCGCTGGCGAAGGAACGGCAGCAGGCGGCGACGCCTTCTGGTAAGCACCCACGGCAAAAGCTGCGAGTCCGCAAAAACAAATCAGGCCAGCAAATCGCTTCATGCGTCGCGCCTCCAAGAAACTTTGATGACGAATCAGGGTAACAGGTTTCTTGGAAAATCTTTGCGGGCTGGGATTCACAATTGTGCTGAACGGAAACGGCTGGACCTACCGTGAAGATTCAACGGACATTCTTTCAGCGACGAGGCTCCCTAGCATTCCCCGGACATTTGTGACGAACATTTCACGCAGGGAGGAAGGAGTACCGAGGGGCACAAGTGAACGAAAGAATTCAACCTCGAGCCAGCGGGCGGCGATTTCTTCCGCGGGAGAACCCATTCGAGTGAAAGTCGTTCGCAAATCGCGATTTTGCAGCTCGAGAGGCGTTTCGATAACTCTCTCGAAGAGTTCCTCGTGACAATAGAGAAGAGCTTCATGAACGGAGTGCTCGGAATAGATCTCCTCGAGAGCCGGGTGGTGGTAGCGACCGGAAGTAACGTCACGCAACCTAGCGACGTGAGCGAGGCGCCCAAAATCTGTGGAGACATCGACGAGCCACTGAGTGAGGAACTCCTCAATGATGCGCTGATTTTGATAGAAGCGGTCGAGGGATTCCACGCAGTCTCCGATTTGCAATTGTGCGCGCGATGCTACGCCGTGTAGTCTTGGAAGTCAACACTCGTTTGGTAAACAAACCACAGCCAACTTCAGCCTTCTCGGCGCGGCGGTCGATGGACAGCGCGAGTCGGGCTATCTCGAAGGAAGTTGGGGCGCAATTTAAGACGGTCAGCGTTTGAGGGGAGCTGGAGTTTCGCTGTGAAGTGTTTTGAGAACGGTGGAACAGAATGAATCAATGGAGAAGGGTTTTTCCAAAATAGCGCAGCCGGACTTTCTCAATGTCGCGCTAATCTCACCGTCCCGCGCGTTTGAAACTGTGAAGATGATTTTCGCTGCCAGCTCG
>Ga0210383_10001597_pt1 | contig 20664 bp, 18 predicted proteins | sample IncBWC14OmetaG_FD_160072 | JGI IMG/M metagenome (GOLD analysis project Ga0210383, IMG submission 160072) | Forest soil microbial communities from Barre Woods Harvard Forest LTER site, Petersham, Massachusetts, United States - Inc-BW-C-14-O ... | reverse complement strand
CATCCCGAAGAGTGCGGGAACGGGCGCCGAATGTTTGCCGTCATGGGTCTTTCCGTCGATCTCGTTCAGGATGGCCTGGACTTTGAGCGAGTCATAGCACTGAATATTCTGGAAGCTGTCCGTCCACGCGTTCGTGTTGGTTGCATCCTTGGGATCCGGCAATGGGCTGCAGCCTTCAACCTGGGGCAAGGCTACTGGGATCGAGTTTATTTCCGGAGACCACAGATCGACCACTCCGTCACCGGTCGGACCGTTGGTGAAATCGTACGAGGGATGCTTGTCCGACCATGCGGTATAGCCTCCCGCGTTGTGCACGACGTTGAAAATTGTATTTACCCGGATGTAACTGTGAGGGTAAACCGGAGCGCAGTTGTTATATGGATCGCGGGGCAGATACTTCCAGTTGATGCCGTTGCGGCCCGAGTCGCCATTCGGATGCCCCGCATCGAGCTTCTTATAGTCATAGTCGATTTCTTCGTCGAAGCCTACTTGCGTTCCAATCACCGACGGGCATAGCTTGGGGCCGCCCTTGATGCCATACGGCGTGGTTTCGTATGGCGGCGAGAGTGCTCGATCATAATTCACATCGTAGAACATTCCGGCAGAACGGGTCGTGCCACCCGTAATCAGCGCGGTCAAGCCTGGAAACGAATCGGACGGCCTGGGGGTGAATGCCTGCAGGTAGGTGACTCCGGCTTGGGCAAGCGCAATCAAATTGGGGCAATATGGCTGATTGCCCGAATTCGATACTCCGATGGTGCAGTTGGTGAAATCGACAGAGTGCATACCGTCGATGCTGATCAGGAGAACGTGTTGATATTTCGTGGATGTTTTCTTTTGGGATTGCGCCTGGACCTGAGAACCAGCGGTCACAAGCAACATCCCGATCACCGCCGCGATGGTGGCTACCTCTAACTTTCTTGTAGGCATAGACTTTCCTTGGGAGGAGATTTCAACGCAGTCCAGTCATCTTAGTCATTGTCCTGCGACGGTTAAGATACTGTGGTGTGAACATTTGGTGAAAAGGTGCGAGAACCCGACGCTGCGAATTGCGTCATGGTCAGCCAGATGCATGGTCGCCGTCGCGCGGTGGAGTAAGACAAGGCTTAACTCACATGTGTGCAATAAAAAACGGGGAGCATTTCGCTCCCCGTCGACCGCCGCGACATTGTTACTGTTATTTTTTTCCGCTAAAAATTCCCGGCAGCACTTCCGTGCCTTGGATCTGGACAGCCTGCAGGCTGCCAGGGTTGAGGCCGAGAGCCTTCAGGATTGTCGGAGCAACCTGTGAGGTCGTCACCGGAGTTGTCAGGGTTTTGGCTGCGAAACTCGGGTTCGAGACCAGAATCATCACGTTCGTGTCGTCGTGCGAGAATCCGCCATGCTCAGCCAGTTTCTTGGTGCTGCCCGAGTAAGTGACACCCACATTCGAGGCAACCGCGATGTCAGGGCTTCGCGGGTCGCCGTTTGGCGGGATGCCTGGCGGATTAAACAATTGATTAATAGATTGCCCCCAGAAGATTTCGCCGATGCCAGCAACATTATTTGAAGTCGGGGATTGGGTTTCCAGTATCCCAGCCTCGGTGGCCGCGTTGCAGGAAGATTTAAGCCACAAGAGCGAAACGTCATCTTCCGTAGGACCGATTTGGCCGCCACTGTTCGACTCGGAGGGCGGCAAGCAGTCGTCAATCAGCATGCTCGGTGAGGTGGTCACCGGCCCGGACGAGGTAATCCCAACATAGCGTTGAGAATCGATCGGACTCTGACCGTGCTTGGCCGTGATAATGATGAGCGTCGAGTCAGACAGGCCCTGCTTTTGCAGTTCAGCAGTCCATTCTCCGATGGCCGCGTCGACAAACTGAATCTCCTGGAGCAAGAGAGGGCCAGGAGTGCCCATGCCGTCAAGGTAACCGCCGTTGCCCACATTGGCCTCGATCAGCTTTTGTCCTACGCTCACGGTCTGGAAATTCATGCCAAAGATCGTGGGCACCTGGGTTTTGGTCTTACGGTTGTGGCTATAGCCGTCGATTTCGTTCAGGATGGCGTTCACCTTGAGTGTGTCGTAGCACTGAATGTTGAGAAAGCTGTTGGTCCAGGCGGTAAGATCGGCTCCCGAGTCAGGGATGGGATCGCAAGCCAGCCCAAGCGGCGTCGTGACGCCCTTCAAGGCAACCACCTCGGAGTTGATTTCTGGTGCATAGAAATCGTTCAGATTCGTGCCGTCACCAGGGCCGGAAACCGAAGAGTAAGCCGGGTGCTTGTCCGACCACGCGGTGTAGCCGCCGGCAGCGTGAATCACGCCGAAGATCGTGTTTGTGCGGACGAAGTTCCACGGGTACACCGGAAGGCAGTTGTTAAACGGATCGCGAACCAGCCGGGCGGGATCAATCGAGGTGATTCCGCCGTCCCCGTTCTTGGTGCTGATACCGTCAATGCCGTTCAGAAATTTCTGGTTGATGTCGATACCCTCTTCATACTCGGTCGTCGTGCCGTTAGCCCGGCCAACGGTACAAGGTCCGCCCTTGAGGCCGTTGCCTGTAGTCTTAATCGGAGGAGCGTAGACCCGGTCATAGGCAACATCGTAAAACACGCCCATGAGGCGCGGTGTGCCCCCGGTCACAATCGACATCAAGCCGGGGAAGGAATCGGAAGGCCGCGAGGTGCTGGTATCCAGATAGTTCACGGCTGTTGCGCCTAGCTTTGCCAGGTTCGAGCAGTAGGGTTGCCCGCCGTTTATTCCTTTAACTCCTTGCGAACAGTTGAGGTAGTCGACGGCATGCATGCCATCGATACTGACCAGCAGAACATGCTGGAATGGTCCGGTCGGAGATTGAGCTTGTGACGCGGCGTTGAGTAGCGGCGCGGACGCCGCCAGCAGACACACTGCGAAGAAAGCCGTGGCTTTCCAGTTCTTACTTCTTGACATGGATTTCCTCCTAGGAGACTTGCAAGAACGGTTGAGTTGCATGCAGGATCACAGCTTAAACAGAATTGCATTAACAACTAGCGACGGTAGTATTAACAGTCTGTGAAAAGGCAGCTGAATTGTGCGAGTTCCCTGCCAGCGAGGGCAATCCATTTCATCCTACAATTGTGAGATGGAAGCCAGTTTTCAATGCGCAGGTTGCGGCCAGCAGAATGAGACAAACGTGGATGAGTCGGCTGGCCGCCGCCAGTCCTATATAGAAGATTGCCAGATCTGTTGCAAACCCAACGTGCTCCGTGTCGAATACGATTCCGAAGAGCGCAAGTTTGTGATAATGGCGGAATTGGAATAGCGTATTGCGGGACGGCTGAGTCTCCCAGTTCCAGCCACTGTAGAGACGTAATTAATCACGTCTCTACAAACCTGCCAGAGAGGACGGACATAATGGGCATGAGCTACAGTGCACCGGGGCGCATGGTCGCCCACAACATGGTGACAACGCAATTCGAGTTGGACGGCTTTCGCGTGACGCGCAGTCTGGGGGTGGTTCGCGGCATCGTAGTCCGGTCGCGCTCCATCTTCGGAACAATCGGGGCGGGATTGCAGACTATTCTCGGCGGTAACATTACGCTGCTTACGAATCTGTGCGAGAAGACTCGCTCCGAGGCCTTTGACTTGATGCTGCAGCACGCCGCCGAATTGGGTGGGAATGCAGTTGTCGGCGCTCGCTACGACGCTACTGAAATCATGCAAGGCGTCACTGAGGTGTTGGCTTATGGCACCGCGGTGTTTGTAGAGCCGATTCGATAGGCGAATCGTCCGCCAGCACGCTGAGCTCAATTCTCAGGCCAGCAGTTTTTCCAATATCTTCTGACGGTACTCGAAGGTTTGTTTGAGGGTCTGCGCGATAAATATTTTCTGCGCCAGATTACCTGCTAGTCCGAATCCGGGATCGTATTCAATCACATCGCGGGCGATCGTTCCGCACAATCCGTTTCGCGTTTCCGCGGAGAATTCGTGACGATGTTTGAATCGCTTGAACGGGCCTTTCTTCTGGATGTCGGCAAAGTGATGGTTCCATTCGAACTCGACAATCAAGGCAATCCATCGCGCACGGAAGGGAAGAAAAGGCAGAAGGCGGAAAGAAGTCACGATCTCTGAACCTACCCCAGCAAGCGAGTCGAGGTTTGCCATGGTCGACTGCCCCGGAGGCGCTACGAGCCTTAGCTCGTCCAGCTGGGTCCCGCTTTCAGGAGGCATAATGCGCGGCAAGTTGCGGGGAGTGGCAAAGAAAAGGAACACCCTTTCGACAGCGACCGGCACCCACTGCTCGAACTGAACGCGGTGGATCATGTCAGGTTTGGTAGCTATAGATCTATATCGACGGGGGGGAATAAGTCATAGCCGAGGAGGATCAACCGGACCTTTACCTTTACTTTCTTCGGCTGAGGTGCGAAAACTTCTTACCGGGATTTGATCGTCGACTGATCCATTTGCCGACTAGAAGGAACGCGGCTCCAATACCCAGGAGGATGAACCAAGCTCCGAAATTACCTACAACGCGTTCCCACAGCGTACCTTGAATGCCCGATACGCGCACCTGGGTCGAGATCACGCCGTACGCAGCAGCCGCCACCGCTAAGTACACAAGCGTAATGCCGACTATCTGGCTCAGGCTCAGTTTTTCCTTGCCCGAAATTATGTTTCGCCAGAACCGGGACTCGTTGGCTGCCGTATCCGGGAACACGACGTTGCGCTGTCGCTGACGAACATCATCTATCCAACGATCTCGGCGCTCATACTTCATCCGGTCTGATTATAAGGCACAATTCCGAGGCAGCTGATCGGCTCTTCATCGAACGAAAACCTGGCTTCACACCGCCCGAAACGATTTCCACAGGACGGTCAGTGTGTAGAAGAATCTTGTAAAGCGAAGAAATAACGAAACTTATAAACCTGAACCAGAGTCATAAACCCCATCCCTTGGGGTCATCTTGTCAGTTAGCCACAATTTCTGGGGTTTTCTCGGTATCGACTTGTCTCACTCTGACAACCCATAACTTTCTTGTTGACAACAAACAGCTTAGGCGTAAGATGTGGACAAAAGTGGAACAAAGTGGTCGAAGTAGTAGAGGTCGTGGGCAAGACTGGAAAACTGAGAGGCGCCAGTGGAATTTGAAGCTGACACCCCCAATAACCGCCCGAACGAACCGCAATCGACCAACATTTGGACCGCTTTTACCTCCCTCGTTCTTGCGGCGATAGCTGCCAAGAGATTTTCGGCCCCGGTAAAGGGCAGAACACATGTTTCGCGGAAATCACCCAACTCGCGTCGACGAAAAAGGACGGCTCAAGGTCCCTTCGGAATTCAAGCGCGTGATCGACGAGAAGTACGGCACGCAATTTTACATCACCAGTCTGGATGGCAAGGTTGCTCAAGTGTATCCCTTCGAGGAATGGGAACGGATCGAGCAGAAATTGGCGGCGCTCTCGACCTTCAATCCTACGAAGAAAAAGTTCTTAAGCCGGGTGAACTACTGGGGGCAGGTAGTCGAGATGGACGGCCAGGGCCGTCTGCTGATGCCGCAACTGCTGCGCGACGCAGCCCAGATCAAGGGCGAAGTAGCGGTTACGGGGAACCTGACACACCTGGTAGTGCGCAACCTCGAAGCGTACCGCAAGGAAATCGAGGAGCAAGAGTTCACGCCTGAGGATGAGAAGACGCTCGACGAATTGGGCATCTAGTGGGCGAGGGTTCAACAGACACCCCTCAGGGGGTTGGGCATGGCAGTGGCAAGGGAACGGGCCATGTTCCGGTTCTTTTAAAAGAAGCGATCGAATTTTTAGCTATCAAGCGCGGCGGGACGTATATCGACGCCACGGTGGGCCTGGGCGGGCACAGTTTCGAAATCGCAAAACGCCTCGGCGCACCGGGTCATTTGATTGGGCTCGATAAAGATCCTGCGGCTCTCGAAATCGCGCGGGGAAGACTGGCCCTTGGCCATTTGTCGTCGGTCGTTGGCCAAGATCAACAGCCGGACTGGCCGATGATCACGCTGATCCACAAATCGTTTGCAGAACTTGCCAACGACCGGCGACCAGCGACCATCGACGGATTGCTTGCTGACATCGGCGTAAGCAGCTTGCAACTGAACGATGCAGCGCGAGGCTTTAGTTTTCAGGCGGAAGGACCGCTCGACATGCGAATGAATCCGCAAGCCGAGCTGACCGCCGATCAAGTGGTAAATCAGGTGGACGAGGTCACACTCGCCAATCTGATTTACGAATTCGGTGAGGAAAGGAGGTCGCGGAGAATCGCCAGAGCCATTGTCCGGTCGCGGCCGATACGATCTACCGCACAACTTGCGGATGTCATATCAGCCGCGGCCCGGCCAATGAATCAGGCAGAAAGAAAGATTCATCCGGCGACCAGAACCTTCCAGGCAATCCGAATCTTCGTAAACCAAGAGTTGAAAGACCTGCGGGTGCTGCTCGATGCAGCCCCGCGGGTGCTCAAGTCGGGCGGTAGGTTGGTGATTATCAGCTTCCATTCTCTGGAGGATCGCATCGTGAAAGATGCTCTTCGCGAAGGGGTGAAGCTGGGGCACTATCAGTTGCTCACCAAAAAGCCGGTGACCGCCGGGGAAGAAGAGATTGAGCGCAATCCGCGGTCGCGCAGCGCGAAATTGCGGGCGGCGCAAAGAGTTTAGTTCTTTTCGAAGTTTGTCATTCCGAGCAAAGCGAGGAGTCTGCTGTTGGCTCGCACGGACGAAATGCAGGTCCTTCGTTTCACTCGGGATGACAAGCTCTTGAGGTTTCCGGGACGGCGTCGCCTCTCGCAAACAGGGCGAAAACAAGTCTCTACCTTCTCTCGATGCCGTCCCGGAGAGAGATTGAGTAAAGACAACAAAAGTAAAACGGAGGCTGGTCATGTTTAATGGCAACTTGATTGACGAACTGATTTCGACCGTCGAGCGGGCGGAAAAGCACGCGCACAAAGCCGTCGATTCTTCGGAAGCGAAACTCCCCTACTGGTACACAGCGACAGATCGCGAACATGCCTTCGATTCGAAATTACTTGGGGTGGCGTAAATGGCCGCAGCAGCCGTGGCAGTTCAAGGTGCAGTTCGAAGCCGGCGCAAGCCCTGCTGGACCGGCACGCCAGAAATCTATTTCGCCAAGCCGATCGACAATTCGCGCCTGGTCAAGATTGAAGATCCCCGGCGCAGCCGTGAGATGAAGCAGTTTGGCTTCGCCCTGGCCTGCCTTTTTCTGCTGGTCATGACTTACACTTGGCAGCATTTCAAAGCTATCGAGTACGGGTACAAGATCGAGTTCATGAAGAATGAGCGTAATGGGCTCTCAGAGTTGAATCGCACGCTGCGCCTGGAAGAGGCATCGCTGCGGTCTCCGGATCGAATCGACAAACTGGCGCGGCAATTCGGGATGCAACCGCCCCGAGCAGGACAGGTGATCCGAATGGATTCCACTCCGCTCGATGCAGGCTCGCCGGTAATGGCGAGCGCCTCGGTATCGGTGATTTCGGTTCCATAGTTTGTGTTTACAAGAATCGGCCACGGATTTACACGGATGAACACGGATCAAGTAATAAATAGAAAGTATTATCCGTAAGTATCGGTGTAAATCAGTGGCCAGCGGTTTTTGGCGGCTTCTCTAACGTGGCAGCCGTCACGTTTTGTCTAGAGGGCGTCATCCGTGTCTGCCAACACACCCCGCAATAGCACCAATACCAGGCTCTACTTATTGGCTGCCGTTCTCGTCTTATGGTGCGGAGGTATTTGCCTGCGTCTCGTCTACCTGCAAATCTTTCGCTACGGAGCCTTCGAAAAACGGGCAACCCATGAACGGGAACGCACGGAAGAAGTATCGGCACGTCGCGGCATCATCTACGACCGCACTGGGCGCGAACTGGCAATGTCGATCGCGGTTGATTCGGTATTCGCGGTGCCCGCCGAAATTCCCGACCTGGCTGGGACCGTATCGCTGATTTCGAAGATCACCAACACCGACCCACGGGAAACCCTGGCCAAATGCAAAGCTGGGCACACGTTTTGCTGGGTTGCACGCAAGGCGGATGCCGAGACCGCTGACCGCATTCGCTCTTTAAACCTGCGGGGAATCTACTTCCAAAAAGAATCCAGGCGCTTTTATCCCAAGCGCGAACTCGCTGCCCAGGTTTTGGGTTATGTCGGAATGGACGATGAAGGACTGAGCGGGATTGAGCGTCAGTACGACGACAAACTTCGCGGTAGTCCCGGACGCATGCTCATCTCGGTGGACGCACACCGCAAATGGTTTGGCAGCGTGGAGAAGCAGCCGGAGCCGGGCGAGAACGTCGTCCTGACCGTCGATGAACAAATCCAGTACATCGCGGAGCGCGAACTTGCAACGGCGATCGAGCAGACCCACGCCATCACGGGCACGATCATTGTTCAGAATCCGCACACGGGAGAGATCCTGGCGTTGGCCAACCAACCCACCTTCAACCCGAATCTGACGAAAGAAATTACGCCTGAGCGACTCAAGAACCACGCTGTCAGCGATGTCTATGAGCCTGGGTCGACTTTCAAGGTTGTGACTATTTCCGCAGCGCTCGAAGAAAAACTAACCCGCCCCGATGAAGTGTTCGATTGTCAGATGGGATCGATTGTCATCAACGGCATGCGCATTCGCGATAGCCGGCCGCACGGACTGCTTCCAGTTTGGGGAGTCCTGGCTGAATCAAGCGATGTGGGCGCAATCAAGATCGCGCTTCGACTGGGCGAAGATCGGTTTTACAAATATATTCGAGCCTTTGGTTTCGGACAGCAAACCGGAATCGAGTTGCCGGGCGAGACCCGCGGTTTGACCAAGCCCGTAAACCGCTGGTCAAAAGTCTCGATCGGCGCTATCTCGATGGGACAGGAGATCGGTATTTCGCCGATGCAGCTGGCGCTGTTGGTTTCGACAATTGCGAACGACGGCGTCGCAGTTCCGCCCCGCATCGTCGCTGGTACAACCGATCCGCAGCCCACGCCGCAAACTGTTGCGTTTCATCCCGCCGATGGGCGCCGCGTCATTTCATCGATGACGGCAGCTGAAATGAAGCAGATGATGCAAAAGGTCGTGCTCGAAGGGACCGGCAAGCGAGCCGTCCTCGAAGGCTATTCATCCGCGGGAAAGACCGGAACTGCACAAAAAGTTGATCCTGCAACCCATGCGTATTCGAAGACCAAGTATGTCGCGTCATTTGCCGGATTCGCGCCACTGAACGACCCGGCGATCGTAGTCGCGGTGATCCTGGATTCGGCCGTGGGCTTGCATCAAGGCGGACAAGTTTCAGCGCCTGTCTTCCAGCGTGTTGCGCAACAGGTGCTGGAGTACCTGCATACTCCGCATGATGTAGAACTGCCGCGCAGCCGCCAAATACTGTTGGCCTCGCAAAAAACAAAGACGCAGGAGCTTGCCGAAGGCTCCCCTGACCATTTGGGTGAGCCGCTGGATGCGGTAGAGACTCCAGTCACGACGCCGGCCCGGACGGTTGCCAGTGCGATGCCTCCCGAATCGGGTGCAGGCACAGTTGTGCGAGCGGGTCTGCAGCAAAGTGAAACGGCGCCGGCATCCCCTGCGGAATCGAAGCCATCTGCCACAACGGGAAGTCCGGAAACCGGCGCGATCGCCGGGTCCGATCATCTTCCCAGCAGCGGCACAGTCGTAATAGACGCGGAGCAGGGAGGTATCGTGGTGCCATCATTTGCCGGCAAAAGCGTGCGCGGAGCGATCGAACTGGCTGAGGATAGCGGTCTTGACCTGGACGCAGTAGGCAGTGGATTGGCCCGCGAGCAGTCGCCGACAGCAGGATCGCATGTCGCGACGGGAGCGCGAGTGACGGTGAAATTCAGCCGCTGAGAAACTCCCGCGGCCAGGCACGCTGCGGCTGAGATACGTAGCGAGAGCCTGTCTAGGCTCGAGACCTCGAATTAGAGTAAGCTCAAACAGAAATCACAATGAATTTCCTTCAGCTTCTGCGCGGCGCGGAAGTCCTCGCCCAGAGCGGTAATCCGAGTATAGGCGGATTGGAATACGACTCGCGTAGGGTAAAGCCGGGTGACGTATTCATTGCCACGCGAGGGGAGGCCAGCGATGGAAACAAGTTCATCGACAAAGCGATTGCGTCGGGTGCCGTGGCAATTGTCAGCGATTCCGCGAGTGAGACGCCCCGAGACGGTGTCGCGTGGGCGCAAGTGCAGCACGGACGTCGCGCTTTGGCTCGGTTAAGCGCAAATTTCTATGGACGCCCTGCCGAGCGTCTGGCCATCACCGGAATCACCGGCACAAACGGAAAAAGCACAACTGCATTCCTGCTGGAAGCGATCCTCTCCGCAGCCCATCGCAAGAGCGCATTAGTAGGGACGATCGAATATCATGTTGCTGGAAAAGTTCTGCCAGCTCCGCACACGACGCCTGAAGCGCTTGACTTGAATCGCATTCTTGCTGAAGCACTGGCCCAGGGAGCGACCGATGCGGTCATGGAAGTTTCCTCCCACGCGCTGGCTCAGCAGCGGGTATACGCGATCCCGTTCGATGTTGCCGTGTTCACCAATCTGACTCGAGATCATCTCGATTATCATCACACCATGGAAGAGTACTTCGCTTCGAAGCAAGTGCTGTTCGAAGGCTGCGGCACGGATCCGCCACGAGTTGCGGTGCTCAATGCCGACGACGAATATGGCAAGCAGTTGGTAAAGATCAGCAGGAAACGCGGATCCGAGGTTTTGACTTATGGCTTGACCAGCGGCGATCTGCACGCGAATAAAGTTGACATCACGGCGCGGGGAACGCGATTTGATCTGGCGACGCCGGACGAAGTGATTCCTGTCTTTTCTCCGCTCATTGGCAGAGTGAATGTGTACAACATTCTCGCCGCAGCAGGAGCAGCCTACGCTCGCGGTTGCAAGTCGGGGGCGATTTCTCAGGGAATTTCCTTTCTGGCCCGCGTTCCCGGCCGCTTTGAACGCGTGGATTGCAAGCTACCCTTCACCGTGGTTGTGGATTACGCTCACACCGACGATGCACTTCGCAATTTGACCGCCTTGGCACGCGAGTTTGTCAATCAGGCAAAGCAAAAAGGGCGTGTGATTACTGTTTTTGGCTGCGGTGGTGACCGCGACCGGGCCAAGCGTCCACTGATGGGAGAAGCTGCTGCCCGAGGCAGCGATTTTGTGGTGCTGACCTCCGACAACCCACGCAGCGAAGATCCGCTCGCGATCATCAACGACGCCATGGTTGGCTTGCAGCGCTCCGGCACGAAATACAAGGTTGAACCTGACCGGAAACTGGCGATCGCCTTAGCAGTTCGCGAGGCCGGACCGGGAGACATTGTTCTGATTGCGGGTAAAGGTCACGAGAAAGTGCAGGTCACGCGCGAAGGCCCGATTCCGTTCGACGACGTCGAAGTTGCTCGCGAGGTTTTGCGGGTTTCCGGATACACCTGTGAGGCCGCTAACACTGCCGCGGGAGAGATTTCATGAAGCTGCTACTCTCTCGAGTCGCCGAATTTCTTTCTGCCGCCGGTGACTTCGATCCGGAGGCTGTGGCCCAAGGATATTCCATCGACTCGCGCACCATTCAGCCGGGCGAACTGTTCTTCGCCGTTAAGGGCGAGCGCATGGATGGCCACGACTTCGTGAATCAGGCTTTGGAGAAAGGCGCGTCGGCTGTCGTGATCTGCAAAGACCAGTTGCCCCGCTATGCAGGTAAAACTCAGCTGATGGCGGTCGACGACACACTCGTGGCCTTGCAGACTCTCGCCAGTGCGGTTCGGCGTCTTTGGGGAAAGCCGCTCGTCGGGGTAACCGGTTCGGCTGGAAAGACGACCACCAAAGAGGCCGTCGCGCACGTGCTATCAAGTCGCTTCCGGGTGCTGAAATCCGAGGGCAACTTCAATAATCATTTTGGCCTTCCCCTGATGCTGCTCAAGCTCGAATCGGAGCACGACATTGCCGTGATCGAGATGGGTATGTCTCACGGAGGCGAGATCGCTGCTCTTGCGAAGATCGCGCAACCTGAAATTGGCGTGGTGACCAACGTAGCGCCGGTGCACTTGGAGTTTTTCGATTCGGTGGCGGGAATTGCCCGTGCGAAATACGAACTGATTGAAGCGCTGCCCGCAGGCGGAACCGCGGTTCTCAACGCAGACGACGAATATGTTTCGCAATTTGGCCGCGACTTTCGCGGCAAGGTAGTTCTGTATGGCTTGCGGCCATCGGCCGACGTACGGTCAGAAAACATCAAGCCACTGGGACCGGACGGCTCCGAGTTTGACCTCATCGTGGATGGCTGCCGCGAAAAGGTCTTTCTACACTTGGTTGGCAGGCACAATATTTACAACGCCCTGGCGGCCACTGCTGTGGGAATGGAGCGCGGGCTGAGCCCCTCCGAAGTAGTTGCGGCTCTGGGGTCGCTGACCCCTGCAGACAAACGCGGACAGGTCGTCAAGCTTGGTAACATTACGGTCATCAACGATTGCTACAATTGCAATCCGAAAGCGCTCGAAGCCATGGTCGACGCACTGGCTGCGATGCCGGCAGAACGCAGAGTGGTTGTCGTGGGTGAAATGCTGGAACTCGGCCCTGCGGGCGATGACCTTCACCGCCAGGCCGGCGAGCACATCGCGGAGCAGAAAATCGATGTGCTCCTGGGAGTGCGGGGCCAAGCTCAGCATCTGGTTGAGGCAGCCCGGCACAAAGGAATGAATGCGGAATTCGTGGCCACGCCGGAAGAAGCCGGCGAATGGCTGGCCCGCAAAACCCGCGATGGGGACGTGGTTTTGCTGAAGGCCTCGCGCGGAGTAAAACTCGAAAAGGCGCTTGAGAAGTGGCAGTCGCAAAGGTCAGCAGTCGGGGGCAGTTAGTCGCGACCAACGACGCACGACGAAAGACAAACGGAGGCTGATTGCTTTATTGGCTGCTGTACGAGAAGCTGTTTCATTATTTCCCGCCATTTCGCATTTTCCGCTATCTGACCTTTCGAACTGCGTTTGCCAGCCTGACCGCTTTATTTACGGGGCTAATCGTGGGTCCGCTTGTCATTAATCGCCTCCGCGAGTTTCAGATCGGACAGTATATCCGCGAAGAAGGCCCCAAAGCTCACCAGAAAAAAGCCGGAACTCCGACTATGGGCGGCTTATTGATTGCCATCTCGATCGTGATTCCGACCTTGCTCTGGGCCGACCTCACCAACCGGTTCGTTTGGATTGCTGTCCTCTCTACGTCCGCCTTTGCCGCGATCGGGTTCAGCGACGATTACATAAAAGTTGTGCATCGCAGGAATCTGGGACTGACAGGTAGAGCCAAAATCGGCCTTCAAATTGCCACCAGCGTTGTCATCGCGATCGCGCTGATCGTGATGCAGACGCGAGGGCTTTACACGACCAAGTTGCTGGTGCCTTTCTTTAAACAATTTCGTCCCGACCTTGTGATCGGCAGTCTGGAACGCTCTCCTCATTTATGGCCTCTGGCGTTTCTGCCGTTTATCGCTTTTGTGGTGTTGGTCATCGTTGGATCCAGCAATGCGGTGAACCTGACCGATGGCCTCGATGGCTTGGCGATCGGTTGCACCGTGATCGCCGCCGGGGCCCTGGCCGTGCTCACCTACCTGAGCGGCCATGCTACGTTCGCTTCCTACCTGGAGCTTGAGCGAATGCCGCAAATTGGCGAACTGACAATTTTCTGCGGTGCCATGGTTGGCGCGTCTATTGGCTTTCTCTGGTACAACGCCCATCCGGCAGAAGTATTCATGGGCGATGTGGGTTCGCTCGCGCTGGGAGGAGCGATCGGCACGGTTGCGGTCATGATCAAGCAGGAACTACTGCTGCCGTTCATCGGGGGTGTGTTCGTGATCGAAGCGGTGTCGGTCATCCTGCAGGTGGCGTCCTACAAACTGCGCAAGAAGCGTATCTTCAAAATGGCGCCCATTCACCATCACTTCGAACTGCTGGGTTGGTCGGAATCGAAGATTATCGTACGCTTCTGGATCGCGTCGCTGGTGTTCGCGCTGTTCGCGCTGACCACCTTAAAATTGAGATAGTTTTCACCACAAAGACACAGAGTCACAGAGAAGACAAGAAAGAAAAATCAAGGAATTTTGTAATGGCTGCCGAATCGACTGGAAAAGTTGTTGGTCTCCCTGTGCCTCTGTGACTCTGTGGTGAAATAGAACTCGTGAACGTAAACGACAAACGCGTGCTGGTCGTCGGCCTCGGCAAATCCGGGGTCGCGTCGGCGCTTTTTCTGAAATCCAAAGGGGCGAGGGTGACGGTCTCTGACACCAAACCCTCAGACCAACTGAAGGACGAAATTCCCGTGCTGCTCGATCAGGGAATCGCGGTGGAAACCGGCGGGCACGGCGAGCGCACCTTCGGCGGCCAGGATTTGATCGTGGTAAGCCCCGGGGTGCCCACGGATGCTCCTCCGCTAGTGCAGGCTCGGGCCCTTGGCGGAAAGATCATCGGCGAAATCGAACTGGCATCGCAGTTTTTCCCTGGACGCATTGTCGCCATTACCGGTTCCAACGGCAAAACCACCACTACAAGTTTGGCCGGGGAAATTGTCGCGGCAGGCGGATTTCGCATCGCGGTCGGCGGCAATATCGGCACACCCGCAATTTCGCTGGTCGAAGGGGCGACCGCAGAAACAATCGCGGTCTGGGAGGTTTCCAGTTTTCAGCTTGAAACCATTCAGGCCTTTCGTCCGCGGATTGCCGTGATTCTCAATGTGACGCCCGACCACCTCGACAGACATCACACTTTTGCGGCCTACACCGACGCCAAGGCGCGAATCTTCGAAAACCAGCAAAGGGAAGACTTCACCGTGCTGAACGCAGATGATCATACCTGCGCTGAGCTCGCAACCCGCACCCGTGCGCAGATTTTCTGGTTCAGCCGGACGAAAGAAGTGAAGCAGGGCGCGTTTGTTCACGACGGCCACATCCTGTTTCGGGACGACAGCGGTCAACGCGAGCTCATGCTGGCCTCCGAGATTCCATTAAAGGGCGCGCACAATGTGGAAAATGTTCTTGCCGCAGTCTGCGTCGGTGCGCTTCTGCACTGCGAGCCCGGCCAGATCCGGAAAGCGGTTCGCGACTTTAAAGCAGTCGAGCACCGCCTGGAGCAAGTGGCCAGCATTCGCGGCGTGGAGTATTACAACGATTCAAAGGCCACGAACGTCGACGCCACCATCAAGGCGCTCGAGTCTTTTCCAGCGAACATCCATCTCATTCTCGGTGGCAAGGACAAAGGGAGCGATTACGGCGTTCTGAACGATTTGCTCCGGCAGCGGGTGAAACGGGTTTATACGATCGGCGCAGCGGCCGCGAAGATTGAATCGCAAATCAAGGAAGCAGCTGAGATCGATCATGCTGAGACTCTCGAAACCGCGATCAAGCACGCAGCCGAAGCCGCCACACCGGGAGACATCGTTTTGCTGGCGCCCGCCTGCGCCAGCTTCGACCAGTTTCGCAACTACGAACACCGCGGAAAGGTATTTAAAGAAGTCGTAAATGACCTCTTCGAACACGCGAACCAAGAGAGTTAAATTTCCTGTCAAAATCACCGATGAAAAGCTCCCGCACATCTGTGTCTCCGTGGTGAAATGAAATCCTCTCCATGGCGAAGCGCGTCAGTGTCGATGGCTGGCTATTCACCGTAACCCTGCTCTTGATCTTCATCGGGCTGGTGATGGTTTTTAGCGCTTCAGCGGTGATGGCGAAGGAGCGATACGGCTCTGGCTATTTTTTCTTGTTTCGCCAACTGGGCTGGGCGACAGCCGGAATCCTGGCCATGGTGCTGGCGATGAAAATCGATTACCGCCGCTACAAACATCCCGCGGTGGTCTTTTCACTCCTCGGATTGACCACATTGCTCCTGATCTCGGTATTTTTCCTCGATCGCGCTCACCACACGCATCGCTGGTTTCACCTCGGTCCGCTTTCCTTTCAACCCTCTGAAATGGCCAAGCCCGCGCTGATTCTGTTCCTCGCATTTTTCCTGGAGAGCCGTACGAAATCGATGCAAGACTGGCGAAACACCGTTCTGCCGGCCGCAGTTCCGACCTTGGTTTTCATTGCGCTGATCGTCTTCCAACCCGACCTGGGAACGGCGATCGCGTGCGTCGCAATCACGGCGTGCATATTGTTTGTGGCCGGTCTCGACTTACGCGTCCTCGGCTATGCGTTTCTGGCGTCGCTCCTGCCTCTCTACTTTCTAATCTTCCACGTGGCTTATCGCCGCGACCGCATCCTGGCGTTTCTTGATCCGTACTCTGACCCGCAAGGCCGCGGCTTTCACATCATTCAGTCGCTGATCGCGGTGAGCACTGGAGGTATTACCGGCGTAGGCCTAATGGAGGGGAAGCAGAAACTTTTTTATCTGCCCGAACCGCACACAGACTTCATTTTTGCCGTGACGGCCGAGGAACTGGGATTGCTCGGCGCGCTGGTAATTGTGCTGCTGTTCGCGATCTTTCTTTGGCGGGGCATTCGTACCGCCCTCCGCACACAAGATATGTTTGGACGCTTCCTCGCGGTCGGAATCACCAGCATGATTGTGGTGCAGGCCTTCATCAACATCAGCGTGGTGCTCGGGCTCATGCCCACGAAAGGCATCCCGCTGCCTCTGGTTTCTTACGGCGGCTCTTCTTTGCTGGTCACGCTGGGTTGCATCGGCGTATTGCTAAATATCTCCAAGCAGGCCGATTAACCCGTGGCAGCTGGTCCCGGCTGCCAGCCGAGCAAAGATGGAGAGAGCACGGAGCTAGAGGGTTAACTTCCCGCACATTCCAAGATGCCATTCCAGTTTATAGTCACTGCATGCGGGCAATTCTAGCGGGCGGCGGGACCGGCGGACACGTGATCCCCGCCATTGCCATTGCTCAGCAGCTCCGGAAAGATTACGCCGCCGAGGTCATGTTCGTCGGCACCGCGCGCGGAATCGAAAACCGGTTGGTCCCTGCCGCTGGGTTCGCCCTCAAGTTAGTTCAAGTTGGCGCATTGAACCGTGTCGACCTTAAAACGCGGCTGAGGACAGTCTTCGATCTTCCCCGAGCCGTCTGGGATTCGCGCCGCATCCTTTCCGAGTTTCGGCCCGACGTCGTCATCGGTGTCGGCGGCTATGCCTCCGGCCCGGCTGTGCTGGCGGCCATCTTGCGTCGAGTTCCAACGTTGGTGTTTGAGCCGAATTTCGTCCCCGGATTCGCCAATCGCCTGGTCGCGCCGCTGGTCTCGGCAGCCGCCGTACACTTCGCCGAGACCGGACGCTACTTCCGCCACTGCGAGGTGACGGGCGTGCCGGTCCGCGAGGCCTTTTTTCAGATTGCAAACCACGATAGCGCTGGCCCCAAGACTCTGCTTGTATTTGGAGGAAGCCAGGGTGCGCACGCGATTAATAAGGTTGTCATGGATTCGGCAGCCGACTTGCGCCTGCATTTTCCAGGAATTCATATCGTCCACCAAACCGGTGAACGTGACTATAATGACGCTCAAGCGGCTTACGCGAAGTTGGGCGATTCGGTTGAGGCCTTCCCTTTCATCGACGACATGCCTAGTCTATTCGAGCGGGCAGATTTGCTCATCTGCCGCTCCGGGGCAAGTACGGTTGCGGAAGTGACGGCAGCGGGCAAGCCGGCGATTTTTGTGCCCTTCCCGCGCGCCGCCGACGATCATCAAAAGCGCAATGCGGAAGCGCTGGCGCGCGCGGGCGCCGCGGTGATGCTCGAAGAATCAAAGCTCAATCGCGAGAGCCTGATAGAGACAGTCAGTTCGTTATTGAGCGCGCCGTCGCAGATCAAAACCATGGGAGCCGCAGCGCGCAAGCTATCGCATCCTGATGCCGCCCGTGACATAGCGGCCATGGCAGCTCGGCTGACGGGAAGAAAGAACTAGCCACAGATTTACACGGATCTGAACGGACTAATCTTTTGAATCAGATCCGCACTTATCCGTGTAAATCCGTGTCGGATAAGGCTAATGTTCGCCAAAATTCAGCGCATTCATTTTGTAGGGATCGGCGGCATCGGCATGAGCGGAATCGCCGAAGTATTGCTGAACCTCGGCTACAAGGTTTCCGGCTCCGACCTCAAGAGCTCCGCCGTCACACAGCGACTGGCAAGCCTGGGGGCCACGGTTTTTGAGGGACACCGCGCCGAAAATGTCGCCGCAGCCGAAGTCGTCGTCGCTAGTTCGGCTATCGGTTCCGGCAATCCAGAGATTTTCCACGCCCACACCCTGCATATTCCCGTAATCCAGCGCGCCGAGATGCTCGCCGAATTGATGCGCCTGAAGTACGGCATCGCCATCGCCGGAATGCACGGAAAGACCACAACGACTTCCATGGTCGCGGCCGTCCTGGCCGGTGGTGGGCTCGACCCTACCGTAGTCGTCGGCGGCCGTGTCGACGCTATGGGATCGAACGCCCGCCTTGGCAAATCTCAATACCTCGTTGCCGAGGCCGATGAGAGCGACCGCTCGTTCCTCAAGCTCTCGCCGATTCTCGCGGTCGTCACCAACGTTGATCGCGAGCACATGGATTGCTATCGCAATATGCGTGACGTTAAGCGCGCCTTTCTCGACTTCATGGACCGCGTTCCTTTCTACGGAATGGTGGTGGCTTGCAATGACGATCCGTTGTTGCGGCGGATGCTTCCACAGATTCAGCGCCGCACGGTCACATATGGCACACGTCGTGGTTCCGATTTCCACATTAAACTTGGCGAGTCTGTGCTCAACCGCGGAGAATACCGTCCGATCAGCCGTTTTGAGGTCACCTTCAAGCAGAAGCCACTCGGCGAGTTTCGACTGCATGTCCCTGGAGTACACAATGTGCTGAACGCCACTGGGGCGATTGCGGTAGGCATCGGCCTCGACATTGATCTCGATCAGATCCGATCCGCGCTGGAAAACTTCCGCGGCGTGGATCGCCGTTTCCAGTTACGAGGCATCGCCGCCGGGATCAGTGTGATCGACGACTACGGCCACCATCCTACCGAGGTTCGCGCCACTTTGGCCGCTGCTCGGCAATGCGGATTCCGCAAGATTCACGTCGTATTCCAGCCCCATCGCTATACCCGCACGCAGTTGCTCATGGACGACTTCGCCCACGCTTTCCACGATGCCGACACATTGCTCGTCCTCGATATCTACGCCGCCAGCGAACTACCGATCGACGGAATCACGGGAGAAGCTTTAGCTCGGCGTATTCGAGAAGCAGGCGAACAAGGTGCCTGTTACGCCGCCTCGTTCGCCGAAGCCACAGAAGCGGTTGTCGCCAGAGCGCACGAGGGTGACATGATTCTGACCCTGGGCGCCGGCAGCGTTTCGCAGCTCGGCCCGACGATTCTCGAAAAGCTGCAAGCCAAGCAAGAGAAGACACCCGCCACTCCGAGCTTGGTGAGCACAACTTCCTCGGAATAGCTCTCCGCCAGAGCGAGAGATCGACTCCCCGACCTACGTCCTTTAGTGCTGTTCCGATTTCCGAACAATTCAACGAATCCTGCCGATTGTCACCTTGAGGTGTAAGAATAATTCTTGCCCCATGGATCAATCTCACCAACCCGCGCTGCACGGCCGCCGCTTTCAAAGATACGAGCTTGAGACCGAACTCAGAGTCGCTATTCTTGGTGTGGACCACCGTGAAACACGCGGCCGTTCTTTGAATATCAACGAGGGAGGAATGGCTGGGATATTTGTCGACGGATGGGATGTCGGTACAACGGTTGCGCTGCATTTCTCAGTGCCGATCGCCACCGCTCCGGTGAAAGTAAAAGGGATTGTGCGGAATCGCACCGGCTATCGCTACGGATTCGAGTTCGCATCTTTAACCGCCGAAGAACGCGAAACCATCACCCGAACCTGCAGAACGCTAGAAATATTGCAATAAACGAAGGCGTGGCAGTCCTTAAAACCCCAAACTCCGGTCGACAGTTGAGAATCTTAGTTATCGGTTAGAACAATTGAACTTTGCTGACCGCTGCATTTTTTAGCCGGATCGTAGACTGCCGAACCGTCCCGCTTTCCTTGCGACGCATGAAAAATCAATGTCCCGCCCTTTACTTTTTCCGGCAATCCTTTGAATTGAGTTTTGCCGTCGACGTTGGTCGCGGCTTCGAGATCAAGCCGTCGAACCCCCATGAATCCGTAAGCAATCAGCACGCGTATGCGTGCATCATAAACCGGAGCGCCCTTGACATCGGTAACGGTGAAGCCGATCGAGCAAGGGCCAGCCTCTCCGTCCATCACGGGTACTTCGTGCGGGTCGGGAGATTGCTGCGCGCCCGCCAGAATGGTACTGCCCGCTAGGAGAAGTATTGCTGAGGCAATCAGTCTGAACTTGAAGCACCGATCTAACATGTTCATGAAGTCAATTACATCATGCCCGAAGGGAACCGAAAAGAAAAGCCGCCAGCTCTACGCTGGCGGCCGTGGAAACATAGCTAGCTATGTTTCTACCTAGTTCTCGTAAAGCAGCACGCCTTCGGTTTCCTTCGAGTCAACCGGTCGGTAGAACAGCTTGTTATCCCCGAGGTAGACCTCGATGAACGCCGGCCGGGTCGCGATCGTCCCCTGAATGAGGGCCTCCGAGAGCGGGTCTTCGATATATTTCTGCAAGGCCCTGCGCAGCGGACGTGCGCCGTAGCTGCGGTCCACCAGCGTCTGGCTGAGGATCCACTTCTTGGCTTCGTCCGTGA